>ERZ773200.342-NODE-342-length-51696-cov-33.878507_pt1 | contig 51696 bp, 59 predicted proteins | sample MGYA00581008_ERZ773200 | MGnify/ENA primary metagenome ERZ773200 (study PRJEB29015, sample SAMEA2737770) | human gut metagenome | biome: human gut; feature: human-associated habitat; material: faeces | place: China | collected 2012 ... | reverse complement strand
CGAAAGTGAGTGGATACAACCATTCCGAGTGGGTGGGAATGCTCCGTTTTCGCCACTTTCCGCACAGGATTAGAACTTTGGCGTCAAATTTTCGCAATAAGCCCAGAAGACTATAAGGATACTATTGATGATTGCGATGTTGAATTCACTCTTTTTAAAATAATTCTTACGCTAAATGAGAAAATAGCAAGTTTTAAGAATCAGAAAGAAACATACAAACTTGATGAATTAATGTTTCTCAATAGCTTCCTCACCAATGACACAAACAATTACTCTTTGAATGCAGCTCTTCAACCACAGATGTATTATTTTCAATTGCTAGTTAATTATATTCCATCCTGCGAAGTGTTGAGAAAAGCGACCAAAATACTCTTCAATTATTGGGGTATCAATAATTGGCTACAATATTATGCAACCATAGTTTGGTTAGCCTACGAAACAGATAAGTATTACCAAGACAAGCAAAAAGGCCTTCCAATTATTTCATTGGACAAAATTAAATCTAATGATGAGACGAAATTGTTCTCTCCTTCTCTTCTGGAACATCTTAGTATAAATGAAGATGAATACATACCCTATTTTGATGATGAAAAGGCCTCGAAAGTAGACTTAAATGTTGATTACAGAAAATTTCGCTCAAAACCATTCGTAAAATTGAAAGATGGATCAGGTTATTTGGTTATAAACAACCAAATCCTTTGTGAACGTTTATTTAATAGTTTATACTTTGACTTTTCCCCATATATCAATGGTAAAAAAGGGAGCTGTGGATTTTTCGATTACAATAAGGAATTTATAGAGAAAGTTTTATTTCGACAAACGTTCTTCAATTGCTTACCAACAAATTGCTTTTCTTTTCCAGATCGTAATTCACGAGAAGTGTCAGAAAAACCTAATGAACCAGACTTCTATGCCCGTACAAAACGTGCAGAATTGATAATTGTGGAGTGTAAGGCAATAAAAATGAATGGAGAGTGCAGAGATGACGGAGATTACAATCGTCTACTTGATGAACTACATGAAAAGATAGTCTTTAAAACTCGTAATCTTGACAAAAACAGAAAGGCATGTAGTTTGCAACCGAAACCAATTGGAATTGGTCAACTCATTAAGCATATTGATTCTATAGAAGCCGACTTGTTTGAATGGGACGAGAACATACCAAATGATGTTTCTTATTATCCAATTTTAGTTTTTGAGGATGTCAGACTACTTCAACCAGGATTCCTCTCTATTTTGAATAGATGGTATTACGAGGAAATTGCAAAAATGCCAGAAATGATATTGACAGATATGGATTGTAAACCTATTATCCCCGTATCAATCAATACTCTTTATCTACATGATAATCTCATTCATAAAAAGGGGCTTCCAAATATCATTGACTCATTCATTGACAGAAATGCTACATTTGACAAGCTAACAGGAAAATACAATATCAATGAACTTGCAGACTTTGATGATTATCTTAGAAAATATCCTTTCAACAAGTCAAATGATATAGAAAAATGGTTACATAAAGTTATGAAAAAGTTAAATTCATAGGTGTGTACTGACGATAAAACAGGTATGGCAATTCGCCCCGTAGAAGGTGTACCGATGGAAAAGATAGACAACATCTTGCAGGAGATGGTGGGCTACAATGCTGAAAACGGAGGATATCCACCCACCCAAAACGGGGACACCCGTTCACTTTTCTAGTTCTTTAGTCTGCCAAGCCCCACCCTACTAACGTCTTAACGTTATAACGTTTAACGTTTTTGTTTGGCATCTTTGTTTTGACGTTTCGGCTTTGCTCCGACTGGCGGCATGTTTGACGGACGCTTGATACAACAACTCAACCCCATGGCAGTTGCATCGAAACGTCGCAACCCTTTGCTCGCCGATTTCTTTCATCGTTTAAAACTGATGGAACGGAGAGGGAGTGGTATGAACAAGATTATAGGTGAATATAAGCGGTTTGAAAAATTGGAGAATTACCATGCTCCGGAGTTCAATTCCAATGCTTCAGAATTCCATGCTACCCTATGGAACCTCAATTATGACATGGATGTCATAAAAGACGACCCTCGTGTCGTAAAAGCAACCGAAGAGGTCGTAAAAGATGTCGTAAAAGAGGCAGAAAATGTCGTAAAACCCAAAACTAATGTCACAAAAGAATTCGTTAAGGCGTATTCCGGTGATATCCGTTCACTTTTCTGGCTTCTTAGCCTGCCAAGCCTACCCTATCAACGTTTTAACGTTATAACGTTTAACGTTTTCAAAATCACATGCGCTGCCACAACTGCCCACGGAAATATCAATAGCTCCAAGAAAAGAGTAATCCAGACAGAATCGAAACTTGCCTAAAACAGGAAAGAAACTTCAAAGACACTACGGAAACTCCAGCTGATACTACGGAAACAACTACGGAAACTCTTACCAACACTACGGAAACTCCTGCCGACACTACGGAAACTATTCTAAAAATAATCAGCAATAATCCTAACGTGACAGCAAAAGAGATAGCATCCGTATGTGGCATAACAGAAGATGGGGTTGCTTATCATATAAAGAAATTGAAGCAACATGGTAGGATAATTCGCATCGGAGGCTCACGCAATGGAGGCGAATGGAAAGTAGTTAAATAATTATACGCTAAAAAACGGAGGATATCCACCCACCCAAAACGGGGACACCCGTCCACTTTCCTGGCTCTTTAACCTGCCCAAGCCATCCTATCAACGTCTTAACGTTATAACGTTTAACGTTTTTGTTTTGGCTTCTTTACTTTGACGTTTTCGAAAACGCATGCGCCTGTACTTGGGAAGAAAGTTTTAACTTGAACTTGCGCTGCCGCAGCGGCCCACACGGAATAGCGAACTGCGCAAAAACACCAAACAAATTGCCACAAAAACACCAAACAAAATGCCACAAAAACACCAAACGCCTTGCAGAATCCGCAAGAAACCAGTATCTTTGCAGCATCATTATATAGCGAACAATATGGAATACCTCAAAAGGACTGCCGATGAGCATTTGAGCTTATTACGTGAACCCGACTTGCTGATGGTTATCACAGGCAGAGAAATGGCACACTCGTCCGGATGGTATCAAAATCATTCCGCTGGCTTGCTTGAAGGACTAACATGTGATGCAGTTAACCCCCAACTTATCTAACCATATCTACATCTTATCTAAATTTAACTGTCGGACAAAAAGCTTTGATAAGCGAACCATACTTTTCATTTCTTTGTTGCTCATAAAACGAGCTTTTTCCGAAATGCGATGGAATTTTCCGTCTTTACCCATATTCCATTCTTGCACATGAACAGTACCAATCTTGAATGATCTGCCATTAGATTCGTTCGTATGATTGTGACTCCAGTCAAAATCAACACATACCTTGTGGTTGACAAACTTACGCATAATGCTTTTTGGCAAATATGAACGGCGAATCATACAGATTGAAAGAAACTAAGAAATTTAATAAGAAAATTAAATAATTTCGCAAATTATATTTGGCTGTTTAATAATTTATGAATACCTTTGTAAACGGTTTGAAGTAGTACACTTCGTAATTAGAAAGTGGTACACTTTTAAATTAGCCTATACGTTTCAAATTAGACTTTCAACACGATGGCCACATTAAGAGGTTACAAATGCACAAAGTGCGGATATGGAATTATAGCAGACGCAAAGGGCTACGAAGCCTTGATGTTTGGTACTAAATACTACTTCTTTTGTTCACACTGCAAGGAAATAGTAAAAGTTCCATTGCAAGAACAATATCCAGAATGTCCAATATGTGGGCGAATGGATGGACTTCGCACATGGAATCCGGTAGAAGGACATTGTCCCAAATGTGGCCATTCAAAATTGACAGAAACAGGAGAAATAATAATGGCAGACTAACAACCATTAAATGTAAAAAGCATGAAACCTAGAGATTTTTCGGCAACTCCCAATAATATCACAGAGTTGTCGCGTTGCGAAATATTTGTGTTTGGTAGTAACCTTAAAGGCTGTCATGCTGGTGGCGCAGCACGTATCGCCATGGAAAAGTTCGGCGCAGAATGGGGTGTTGGTGTTGGCCCCACGGGTAGGTGTTATGCTATTCCAACCATGCAAGGTGGTGTGGAAACTATTGCACCTTACGTAAATAAGTTTCTCGAATACGCCAAAACACATCCGAATAACAGATTTTTGGTTACACGCATAGGTTGTGGCATTGCAGGATTTGATGACATGGAAATTGCACCGTTGTTTGAGGAAGCCGTGAACATTTCGAATATTGCACTACCAAAAACATGGTGGGATATTATTGGCAAAGAATGTAGTGTATGGCGTACAAGTCCATCATATCCAAAGTTTCCAAAAGTATGGACACTAAAAACTCTAAATAAGTACACTGCTCTACATAAATACGAAATAGGAGCTGGTATCAATACTTTCTTACCCGACCTGAAAGTCCGTTATGTAAAGGGACGTGGCGAGTTTGGCTATGCCAAATTTGGCGATTTCTTCTTTAATAGAGACCAAATGTATGTATGGGAAACAGACGACAAATATGCCGAAGAGCATAACGAAGCAGTTGTTAGCGAAGTTTTCCATGACGAATGCAAAGGCAGGGGATATGTATGTCAAAGGATTTATGCCGGTGTTGAAACCAATTTTCGAGACACCAACGGTGAGATAATATACACAGGCGACGTCATTGAAGTACAAGAGAAAAATGACAATACGCCATATTATCTGGCTTTAGGAGCTATGGCTGATGCTGATGGGAGCGGATTCTATGGCTTTATCCTCGACAATCATAGTTGGCGATTGGACGATTGCCTCAGACAACAGGTTCGTATTACGCGATTTGGCACAGTATATTATCAAATTGGCAAAAACGAAGTGGCGAGAGACGTCAATGAGCGTGTTATGGACTTCAATCTCGCAAGAGAATCAACGGAAGATCATAAGGTAAGAGTGCTTATGACAAGATATACCCCAAACTTTGACCAGGAAAGATGGAAATATCAAGGATTGGAGATATTGGGCATAGAAGAATTTGATTGGAGATGACAAAATAACTAATGATATGGCAAATAAACATGGACAAAACGCACGACTTGGAGCTATTGGAGAAAGCTACGTGCAGATGAGACTCATGCAGAAAGGATGGGACGCATTTAATGCTAATAGCACTTACAACAATTATAAATTAGTGGACATTATATGTCTAAAACCCGAAGACGCAAAGATGTGGAAGCCACGTACTGCATTAATTCTGGTAAAGACAACAAAGTTAAAATCATTTCCTTTAGGATTTACAATAGACCAATGCTTAAACATTGATTTTCTTAAGGAACATGTCATCGGCCCGTGGGTTTTTATCGCCATAGATTCAGAGAATGACATATCAACATTCAGATGCTACGTACTCACTCGTAATCAGGTGATAGAACTGGCTCACAAAGCCCACTATTGGTACAAGAACATGTGGAAGAGAGAGAAAGACATAAAGGGCACTTCGGTAGCCGCCTTAAACGAAGAGTGGCTGTATGGCGAAATAAAGAAGTGCGAAGGTATGACACCCAAACATCCTGCATTTGTAAACCCACTGAAGGGAGCACAAACAAAAGAAGCATGGGAAAACATTTGGACTGAATAATAACCGACCAAAGTTTCCCACCCCCAATCGAGATCGAGTAGGAGGTAAACACTAATAATAGGTGTTTATCTCCTACTTTTACTTTCGTGTTTACCGACCTCTCACACCACCGTACATGCGGTTCCGCATACGGTGGTTCCTATTTTGGGTGCCATTCGAGATACGATCACATTAAAATAGCGTACCCTGCAGTGCTGAAAACGGAGGATATCCGCCCCAAAAGGGGATATCCGTTCACTTTTCTGGTTTCTTAGCCTGTCGCCCCCGTTCTATTAACGTCTTAACGTTATAACGTTTAACGTTTTCGTAAACGTATACGCAAGCGCCACAGCGGCCCACGGAAATTACAACTGCTCCTACAACATAAAAACAGGCGCAACCCATTGGGTTGCGCCCGTCCTATGTTTATTTATCCTTGATTACCGGACTTTACTTCACTTCCTCAAATATAAAGTATATTGATAATCAATTAGTTACTGTTAGCAAGGTACAAATGATATGCAAATGTACGTATAAAACCATATAGAAAAAGTGTAAGCGTATCCGCGATGCTAGTAGATACACTATCAAAAAATATCGCTCAAGTTTTTATTCTTGAGCGATATTTTTTTGTTTCCATTTATCCGGCAGCAAGTCACGGTACTTGCTTAGCGGTGTTCTTGGCGGCAGTGTTGCCGCTTTGTTGATGACATCGGATATATATTCAAAGAAGTTAACACCTTGCAGTCTGCAGGAGCATGCAAGCGAATAGAACATGGCAGCCCGTTTGGCACCAGTATGCGACCCGAAGAAAAGTGAGTTTCTCCGGGATAAAGATATGTATCTGTTGAGTCTTTCCACAAGGTTGTTGTCCAGATGGTAATCTCCTCTTGTGAAGATATTCATCAGGGCGTCCCACTCATTGAGCATATAATGCACGGCTTCATGCTTATCTGTCTTGGGTAATAGACGGCTGTCGGCTGCCATGCGGTCAAGCTTCTTCTTTATGATATGCATGACTGGTATTGCGTATTGTTGTCGCCATTTGTAGTTGTCGCGTTCCGTCCAGCCGTCTTCTCCGATCTTATGCTTGTGGTTCTTGTGGTAAAGGAAGTTGATAAGGCGTACGATAACCTTGGCATCGAAATCGTCCCCACAATCGAGAAACTTTCTCTTCACATGCTGGAAGCATGCCAGACGCAACAGCCACTTTGCCATTTTACGGTATGGATAAAAACCGTCTGACTGGAAGGCCCCTTTATAGCCCTTTATATAATCCAGTATGATGTCCTCCTTTCTTGAGCCGTCATGATAGAAGTAGTATACAAGACCGGTGTTTACTGCAGTCACCACCCATATATAGGCTTTCTTTATTCCTTTGCCGTCCTTGTTCTTGTCTTTGACAAGCACCTTGTGGTATGTCTCGTCGCCAGCGATGTATGTATCCTCCTTGATGACGCTGCCGAGTGCCTTGTAGAGATTCTCGAAGAGATTCTCTGTCTTGCGGAGCAGGCCGTGTGCCGTCCCCTTGTCCATGTCGAAGCCGTTGTCGTTGAAGAGTTTCACAATTCTCTCCACCGGCATTGCGTACATGTATCTCAGCTGTGCCAGACCTGCGATGAACGAGCCGTCATACTGTGAATTGAGAAAAGGCGCGTCAGGGGCCTTGCCTGAAAAGAACTCGTCGTTCTGCGTATAAGTACGCACATGGTATATCTTCTTGATGAAGCGCATGGGGATGAGTTCGTAGCGTATCACGTCTCTGGTCTTGTACAGTCGTGCCAGATCCTTGTTGAAGCGCGGATCTTCCGGTTCGACATCCTCCTCGACGACTTCCACCTCCAGATGCTGCTTGCGCTTTGCACCGTTGTTGGTACGGGCACGTTCCTTCTTCTCCGAAGGCTGGTCTGTCGTTGTGTCCTGGGACGCAGGTGTCGGGGTTTGTTTCTCCGATTTGTTCTCTGTTATCTTGGCGAGTCCCTTGATTATGCGCTTCTGCTTGGCCTCCTCCTCTGACTTGTGTTCGAGCAGGTTTCTTAAAGACGTGACCTCTTCCATAAGGGCATCCGCCTTACGGTTGGATGCCGCAAGTTGGTTTTGCAGGGAGCAAATCTGTTCCTGCAAAAATGATATCTGTTGCTGCAACAATGCAATAATCTCGTCTTTATTCATACTTCAAAGGTACGAAAAAAAGACGAGACTACCAAACAATATATCATGTATTTTAACAAATATATTGCTGATTATCAAGTGTTTACAAACGTGCAACTATCAATGTTCAACCTCTTGCGATATCTTACCGACCTCAACGATATTCCGCTCATTATAGCGGATAGGGTCTTGTAGGGCATTACGCAAGCCTTCTTGCCGGTATTGAAATAGGGTATCTCGAAGGTACCTCTTTCAAGCCGCTTCTGATACAGTGTGAAACCGTCCGTATCCCAACGCAGGAGCTTTACCTGCTGCCGGTTCTTGCTGAAGAAGATGAACACAGCCCCACTTAGCGGAGGCAGGTCCATCTCCTGCGACACCAGCTTATACAGACCGTTTATCCCCATGTTCATTCTAACATAGCGCTGGCAGACATAATAGCGCATTCCGTCATTCAGTCCAAACATGGCAGATCCTCCCTTTGGTAAAGTTTGAGAAATGACATGACCGCTTGTGCGCTGCCATGTTTTATGTTCACTTGCGTACCGTCAGGAAAAGTAAAGCTGATTCCAGACATTGAATCTGTAGCTTCTGCAAAACTATCCGCACCGTCTGCCGTTACCGGCAGGAACATCGAACCAGTGGTGTCGGAAGATGGAAGCAGCCGTTCATATTTCGCACGGTTTTGAGACTCGCGTATCAGCCTCTTCGTTTCCATCACGCTAAGCCCTTTGGCATACATCCATCTTTCCATGCCTCGTTGGTAGACATGAATTTCTCTCAGAAAGGAGGTCAGACGAATCTTTGAATTCTTGTTGAGTCGTAAAAGGTATCGTTTCCATGCCCATTCGTATCGTTCTTCTGCTGTCATATTATTAAAGATTTTGATTTGGCAGCAAAGATATAATGATAAATGAATGTGTGCAAGGTGGCATCGCGGATACGCTTACGAAAAAGTACAAATGGACATTACTTTGTATGATAACATCCTTTTCTACAGATTAAGGGTTAATACAATTATATACTACTGATATTCAGTATATTGAAGCTGTTCTTCCTTGCATTCAACAAAGAGCGTTAAATTATATTAAATCCTACAGAGCCATTATGATTCGTGCAAAGATAATATTTTGCAGTCAAAGGAAGAAAGACTTCTTGAACCACTTCTATGGTTCTATACTTCTGTTTCTGACGTAAGCTGACCTGTACGGTTTTCGGGTTTTAGACGGACATATATACAGTTTACTTTAGGTTAGCATATATATAAGAGCTAACCAAGGTAAACTAAAGTGTTTTTGTCCTGTAGATACTGCACTTTGTGGACTCTTTTCTCCTTTGACTGCAAAAACCTCTTATAGCCTTATCTCCACCTATAACGTCACTTCACACTGCTGTACCATGCAGTCTGCCATGTACCACCCCATCGGGCTTTGATAAGAATTGTGTTGCAAAGGTACCTGTCATGGCGTTCATCCTGCAAGGTCGGTGCCTGTGGTTTGTCCGTGAAATCTCCACGCTCTGATTGTGGCAGAGGTAGTATTTGACGGCAAAACCTTGCATTGATGAGCCATAACACCTTTTGGGGCAACATAATTCTTTAATCAATCCCGATGGTAGTTGGTTCTACATAAGGGAAGAAAATATAAATTTTATCTTATGGCTAACATTTGCGACACTCAGTACAAGGTGACAGGCTCACGCAAAGCCGTGGCAGACCTTTGGAACACACTCCAAGAGTTGGAGGTGAACAGTAATAATGTGTATCTGTATCTCTTGGCAGAACACTATGGCATTGACTACGAGAAGAAAGGCATCTCGGTGAGAGGACACATCTATTGGGCAGAGTATGAGGAGAACGTGGAAGACGATTATGCCCTCTTGTCCTTTGACACCGAAAGTGCTTGGTCTTCATGCGACTTGTTCTTTGAGGAGGTGAACAAGGCACTTGGCGATGAACTTTCAATCAGTTGGCGAGAGGTTGAGCCAGGTTGCGACATCTTCTATACGCACGATGAGAACGACTTCTTCCCCGAAGAGTGCTACGTCACTGCATACGGAGAACTCTTTGAGGATTGTGAGGGTGCTTACTCCACCTTTGGCGATGCCATCAAGTTGTGGTGTGAGATGACAGGTGTCTCTCAGGACGGAAGAAGCGAACAGAAGATGATTGACTTCATCAATGAATACGAGTATGAGGCAGAGGACACGAACTTCTGCATCAATCCAATCACATTCGGCTAACAAGGAGGAACGGATATGGCAACGATAGACATGGAGCAGTTGGACGGCGTTGTAGGGTGTTTCTGCACCTTGCTTTATCCCCGAAGAGGTCAGACAGAGGGAACGATTGTCGAGGACTTGGGTTGTGAGGTCATTGTCCAGCTCATCAACGGCAAGGAAGTGACGGAGTACAAGGATGATGTTGTCATCTGTGAATAATCAGGAGAGAGTCTGTTGGCTATGTGGTTTGCAGACTCTTTCTTCCTTTGACTGCAAAAACTCTTTTAGGACAATCCTCCAATGAGGTTATGGCTGTTGTAACTGAAATACCTTGGGAGCAAGTTGTGCGGTTTGCTCACTTGCTCCAGTCCTGTTATAGAAGTGATGCTTCGACACCTGTATAGCGACACGTCGCCAAAGTCCCTTCGCCGTTTTAAGCGTCTCTTTACCTTGTTATAGGAATGGTCATTTCGCCTTTTGGTTTTACTCGTCTGTCTTTTGCGACTCTTCCTTGTCGGACACAGAACTTGGTCTTAGCATGATGACAGTGCTATCGCCAATCCTCTGATGTCTGTCCTCTTTTGGCTTGATGCCTCTATTGGTAAGCTGACCCTTAGGCTTGTCGTTCGTTGTGCATAATTGTTCATGCTCCTCCATCTTCTGCTGATACAGCTATAAGGTCGGATTTCCCGCTTCGTTTCTCCAGGCATACCGCCATAGCAGTGCCCCTGTCTGTTGCATACGGATTGCCTCCTTGCTTACAACCTTTGTTCCATTGTTTGGCCCCGTCTTTTTCTGAATTGAGCTATTTGAAAGCCACTTATTTTTACCATGCAAAGGTAGCGTGATGCTGCGAAGGACTTCCTCCTTCTTGTGTGGCCGCTATCGCTGTGACCAATAAAATAGTGCGTAATCTTCCTTTTTCTCCCTTACCGCCAACGACAAAAAGAGTATTGCGAACGATTTTCATGGTGCTTCCCACATGGTGCCACATCCCTGCTTTTGAATGCATGTAAAAATTAAGTTTCACTTTTAAATTCAATTCAAAATGAAAAAGATCGAGAACAACTTCACAGTTTCAGGTTTCGTAGGTAAGGATGCAGAAATCCGTCAGTTCGCAAACGCCAGCGTAGCACGCTTCTCATTGGCAGTAGGCCGTCAGGAGAAGAACGGCGAGGAAACCAACCGCGTATCGGCTTTCATGAATATGGAGGCATGGCGCAAGAACGAGCACACCGAATCATTCGACAAGCTCACCAAGGGCACGTTGCTCACCGTCGAGGGTTTCTTCAAGCCAGAGGAGTGGACAGACAAGGATGGCGTGAAGCACTCCAGAATCATCATGGTTGCAACCAAGTTCTACGAGTGTCCCGACAAGGAGGAGACTCCTGCGGAAGAGCCGGCCAAGCCAGCAACCAAGAAAGGCAAGAAATAGCCTTTCCTCTCCATAACAAGGCGACCTTCGGGTCGCTTTTGTTTTGCTCAGGGACATCAATCTGCTGTTATAGCGTGTGATAATCTTCTCTAATAACAACCATGTGCATTTATTAACCATAACGGCAATGCCGTCTTCCTTTATTCTAACCACTTCGTCCCTCACTATTTGCGAAACGTCACCAAGATGGTTGGCATGCAGACATTCCTGGCTGATGGCAACAAAGTCGCTATTAGCCAAGAAAGACAGTATGCCAAGGTCTGAACGCGAGAGGACTGCCATCTATGCCACAAGATGCCGAAGCCGAGGCTTCTGATAATTGTGTCCTTTACTGGCTATCCACTCGCCTTGATATTCAGACCGTCAATCTTGCGACAGCTTCACTACCCACACCTGCTTTACTATTCTTCTTCTCTTTGACTGCAAAATATTTTCTGTTATAAGCGGTGGTTTCGTCCAAGTGCGTTGTACCGCTTCGCCCCACACCTTCAGAACGGCATTACTGTACGGACACCGCACGAATCCCATGTGACAGGCAGCCAACAATGTCACTATCAGAAACTGACACTTCTGATAACTGCCTTTATTGCTGTCTGGCTGTCCCATTATCGGGCTTCGGCAATGTCCGTGTAATGCCATTCTGCCCACCCTTACCACTTTTACCACTAATCAACTGTTTTACAATATTTCTTCTGCTATACAAGAGCCAGTTCTTGTCCACTCAGGCATATTGAATGTGGCAGACATGTCTGCTACGTCCAATCTGCCTCAGTGTCCTGCGGCAAGGACAAGGCACATTTGTCATGCTGACAAGAGTGCCCGATTTGTCAGTTGCGCAACTGTCTCTTCTTACCTGATATACGTTACTATCTACCTCTTAATTATACTGCTACGCCCCACACCTTAGCGAAGCGTTACATGGTCTGTCATCATACAGACACCCTTGGCTGATGGCAACACGTTGCTATTAGCCAAAGCTGACAGTATACCGAAGTACCGACGCGAGAGAATAGTCTGTCCGTGCTACAAGCTATCAAGGCTGAAGCTTTGATGACTTGCATCCCGGTCAGCCAACACACTCGCTTTATGTCGGTACAGCAGACCTGCAAACACTTCACTGCCCACCCTGTTCCTGTTTAACTCTTTCTTCTCACCTCATTATATTAGATAATGTTGCCACTCTTACAAATAGCATCAAAGATCTTCTTCCAATCAGCGCAGTGGTTGGCATATTTCCTGCAAAGTTAGCCGCCTCTGAGACAATCGTCAAATTCTGCTTGAGGTCTTGTGACTGTGAACAATCTTCCTTTTCCTCGGAAAAGAGTATTCTTCACACATAATTTGTCTTTATGTCTTTTTTGCGGCTTGTGGAAGCAGAAAATATCCCTCCACAGGCTGAAAGGCCTCGAAAGGAGGGAAGAGAAACAAGTCCAGCGACATGGGCGACAACAAAATGATTGTATCACTAAAATTTGAAAGGCAATGAAGATTATCATCCTGCATGATGCTGACGCACGCATCGAGTATCTTGACGTAGCCGACCATCTTATCGGCTCAGACATCGAGGAGTTCCTCACCAGACAGGGCTTCTCAGTGAACAACATCACATGGCTTGTCACATCGGCAGACCATATCCCAGTGGTTTACCACAAGTACGACATCGACCGCAAAACCGGCGAGGCAACCCACGCCCAACGAGAGGCAGAACTGCAAGACCTCACTATCCACGGACAACTCCAGGCATTGAAGCACCGGGAGCAGGACGAACTGAAAGCGGCTCTTCGCAAGTACGGCACGGAAGTGGACGGAGGCTTTGAGGTGCATTTCGAGGGAGAGCAGCCCATCGTGGCAGGTTATCTCTTTGACGAGCCTCGTGACATCGTCATAGATGCGGCACGTTTGGATTCTGACGTTAACTTGTCGCTTCTCGGAGAGGACAAGGAAGTGAGGGATGGACAATACAACATAGAGCCAAGCGACATCTTTGGCGGTCAGTTGGACTATGTTACGTCGAGTATAGGTGCATGGATGAAGGAGGAGCATGTATGACCCAGTGCATCGTATATGACGAGACTACCAAGGAGAGCGAGACCTTTTGCTCATTGACCGCAGCCAAGAAGTGGATGCGAGAGCGCATCAAACAGAAGCATGAGGTAAGCGGACAGAAGTACAGGGTATATTCCGACGGAGAGTTTGTTAATTGCGGCTCTATCAGTCTCACAGGCAGCAACAAGTCTTTTGTCGCCAATACAAGGCAGACGAAGAAAGGATATTAATAACAAGGTAACGGCAAGCCTAACCAACTTGCCACTATAACATTTTCACATTATGATTTACACTCACACTATCGGACGCATCGGAGCAAAGGATTGCCGCGTCATCACAGGTACACACGGAACATTCATGGCTGTTGACATCGCAGTGGACGACTACAGTAAGGGCAAGCAAATCACCACTTGGGTAAGGGTGAAGAGCAGCAAGGAGAACCATATCCGCTTGGCAGAATACCTCACCAAGGGTCGTATGGTGCTTGTGGAAGGCACACTGACTTCTTCCATTTGGACAGACCGCAACGGAGAGAACCACATACAGCATAGCATCATAGCTGACTCCATCGCCTTTGTCAATGCAGGGAAGGCTTTTGACAACGGTCAAAATGCAGATGTAGCTGACACCCCAGCCACAAAGGCACGCAAAGCAGCCAAGGCAGAGGGCGAGGCTCCCGTACCGCCAGCCGATGCACCGCAGGACAAGAGCGAAGACCTTCCCTTCTGAGGATAGAATCAACTGAGAGTAGTACGTACTAATCGTAGTAAATTCGCTTTTACTATGGTTAGTATGTACGATCAGTAGTAGAATAGTAAAGTAGTATTCACTAATAGTAGTATCATGTTATGACACAGATAATTGCAGTATTAAATCACAAAGGTGGCGTAGGGAAAAGTACGACCGCAGTAAGCCTTGCGGCAGCTCTGCAACTGAGTAAGAAGAACGTCTTAGCTATCGACATGGACGGACAAGCCAACCTCACGGAAGCCTTGGGATTGTCCATCGAGGAAGAACAGACAGTCTATGGCGCAATGTGTGGACAGTACCCTTTGCCGTTAGTCAAATTGCCCAATGGCATCACCGTCTCGCCCTCTTGCCTTGACCTGTCAGCGGCAGAGTCCGAACTTATCAGCGAGCCGGGACGGGAGCTTATCTTGAAGGGACTTATCACCAAAGCCATCGCCAAAGAGCATTTCGACTACATCATCATCGACTGCCCACCATCCTTGGGGTTGCTGACCTTGAATGCCCTCACCGCAGCAGACTACATCATCATCCCTGTTCAAGCGCAATACCTTGCCATGAGAGGTATGGCAAAGCTGATGGACATCATCCGCATCGTTCAGGAGCGGCTTAATCCCAACCTCAAAGTGGGCGGCATCGTCATCACGCAGTTCGACCGCCGCAAGACGTTGAACCGAAGCGTGAGGGAAATCGTCAATGACAGTTTTCACGAGAAGGTTTTCAAGACCGTCATCCGTGATAATGTGGCTTTGGCAGAAGCCCCTATCAACGGCAAGACAATATTCGAGTATAATCCCAAGTCCAATGGTGCCAGTGATTACATGTCTTTGGCAAAAGAATTGTTAAACTTAAAATAGCATAGCCATGAGCAAGAGCAGTATGTTGAAAGAGGGAATGAAAGGCGGTCTCAACGGACTCCTTTCTTCCACAAAGAAGCCGAGTAAGGAGCAGATAGTCACAGAAACTACACCAGCACCACCTGTGTCTGTTTCTGAGACTACCGAAGTGCCTGTGCATTGCAACTTCCTTATCAACAAGAGCATCCACACGAGGATGAAGTACCTCGCCATCAAGAAAGGGATGTCCTTGCGTGATATTGTCAATGAGGCAATGACAGAATACCTAAAGCGGCATGACACATGAGTGCCGCGCGGTATCATCGCCGGACAGACGATGATACCGCTATCTCTTCTATAAACAGACTTTACTATCCGTAGTATGGTAGTAAATACTATTCGACTATTATATTATTCGTAGTCGATACTACTTTTAGGAAATACTATCCAACTCATTTTTAGGGCAATAGTTGTCTCAATTTGCAGGACTGCCTCCATGTTGATAAAAGGCAATGTCGTTCCCTATTACAAGATTTTCTCTTTTTCCCTCATATCAACTATCGTCCTTCCCCATATACGGCATCGCCCCACGCCATCCCGCCCTGGCCTCTCTTTTATGTAACAGATTTCTTTTCGCCTGCCTTGCCGCTGCGGATATTGTTTTGCAAAGGTAATGCTGGCGATTGTTCAAACACCAAATCGTCCATTGCGTTGACCGAAAAATCTTCCTCTGCGAGCAGAGTGTATTTTCCGCTCCCGATTTGGCTTATTGACCGCCATCACTCTTGAAAAGCAAAAAATATCCCTTGGGCAGGCAGGAAAAGCCTCCGAAAAAAGGGAAGAAAAAAACATCAGAGCTATGGCACACAAGAATGACTATCAAATCCAAAAGCAGTTAGACAAGCCTCAGACTTGGTTCTGCAAATACTATCCCGCACGCATCCGCAATGTGGGTGAGAAAGAGATTGCCGACAGACAATTAGTGTTCGATTTCAAGGACGGAAGAGCCTACGAGGAAGTGGCGCAGCGCACCGCAGAGAATATGCTGACACTCTACGGCAAGGGTTGCGTGAACATCGTCTTCGCCCCCGTTCCGGCATCCACAAGCGAAAGCAACGAACTCCGCTACAAGGCTTTCTGCCACAGGGTTTGTGAACTGACAGGAGCGGAAAACGGCTACGAGCACGTGAGGGTATGCGGAGAGCGTAAGACCATCCACGATAACCGCAAGAACGAGGATGAAGTCCGCAAGGCGAATGTCGTTGAGTTTGATGAGCCGTTCTTCGACAACAAGATGGTGTTGGTCTTTGACGATGTAATAACCAAGGGACTCAGCTATGCCAAGTATGCCAACCAACTCGAAAGTCTCGGGGCATGTGTTATTGGCGGTATGTTCCTCGCACGCACACATTATAAAGTAAGGTAAAGTATGACAAAGTACGACAAGGCAGTGTCCGTATGCTTCAGCGGACACCGCAGCGTACCCTTCGCCAAGCGGAGGGAGTTGAAGCAATGTCTCAAATCGGAGATAGCCAAGGCGTATGCCGACGGCTACCGGTATTTCTATTGTGGCATGGCAATGGGATTTGACCTGCTGGCGGCAGAAGCCGCCCTTTCGTTGCAATGCGAGTTGAAGGACTTGCAGGTGATAGCCGTTGTGCCGTTCCGTGATCAGTCTGATAGGTGGGGCAAGGAAGAGCAAGCCAAATATGATGCCATCCTACGCATCGTGGATGACGTGGTCGTATTGAGCGAGCGATACTATAATGGCTGCCTTCTGAGGCGCAACGACTACATGGTCAACCGCAGTTCACGGCTCATTGCCTACTTCAATGGCAATCCCAAGGGCGGCACATTCTACACCGTCAGAGAAGCCAAGCAGCAGGGCTTGGACATAGTGAATCTTCATAATAGTGTATAACCCATAAAACAGAAAATGCTTATGGACGATATTGTTGCAATCATCGTTTGCTACTTCGTGTTCGGAGCTTTGGGCAATGTGCTCAGAGCTTTGTTCGGCGGAGAGAGACGAAACGACTTCCGCCGTGACCGCTAAGCGTCTTTAAACCAAGATACGCTGACAGCCATACGTCTGCACCTTACCCCAAAAAGATGCAGCGGATAATTGTGTCCGTAGGCAAGGATATTCAGATTCCTCACCTTAACATTTTGATAAAATAAAGATACTGCTGCCTATATTTCAAGACAGCAGTATAAACCTTACTCTGCAGGTGCCCATTTGCAACGCACAGGAGAGACGATTGCACCCTCTGCCTTCAACTGTTTCATTGCTGCATCTACCTCTTTGCGGTCGAGACCGCTGAGTTCTGCGATTTTACCTGCGTTGAGAGGCTGACCAGCCTCTTTCATTGTTGCCAATACTTTTTCTTTTGCGTCCATTGTTTTGATGATTTGATGTTTTGTTTATAATCTTGTTATTAACTCTTGTATTTTGTCTTCCCTTATAATCTTCGGTTGTGCCTTACCTGCTAGAACGAGAATTTTCTTCCCGTTTCTGTAGATGTGCAGCTGTCTGCTTCGTACCACTGCCGTCAAGGTCTCATCATCCTGCATGGCTTGCCATATCGGATAATACACGCCTTCGGGTTCAAGCAGCTTCTTCTGAAGATGTGAGCACATGTTGGTTGTATCTATTGTCATATCGTTACGTCATATCATTAACATGATTCTGCCAGCTTCTTTTGTGAACATTTCAGGGAAGTGGCAGATTGTTGCATACACCTGCTTGCTTGTCACAGGCTGACCGTCCTTTCTCAGGTGCAGCCCATTACGATTGATGGCATCGGCTATCTGGTCAGTTGTCATGCCGCCATTTCGCTTCACCATCACATATACTATGGCTTCTTCTATCTTCATTTTGTCGTTATATATCTAATAGCACCACCTCTACCGAAAGGGTATTCACTGACATCTTTATTCATATAAAGAGAATCCGAATAGGTATTTCCTTCAAAGCAGCAACGAGGTTTTGGAAAGATAGTACCGTCCTCTGCTTGCGTGACAAATGAATATGACTTGACTTTAATGACACATCTAACAACACCTTTATATACGCCAAGTACATATCCTATGTGTGATGCCTTTTCACTACTTATTTTCCAATATTTACGAGTTGACTCATAAATGTCGTATCTCTTATAAACCCCATTAGCTTTAGCTTGATTATAACTTTGATTGAGATTTACCAAAAGTATGTAATCCCCATTCTTTATTTCAATCTTTGGGCAATCATATAAGATGTTGAGTTCTTCTATGCTCATAATACCTTCATCCCATTGGTGGTGACCAGCCATGAGATTGGTCAACTGGTTATTGTGATTGAATCTTGAATATGTCAGCATGTCTATCAAGGTGGACTCTACCAGATATGCTTCTTTTTCTTCAAGATTATGACGGACAATGTAGTGAGCTACCTCTTTCCCCTCTGATATGATGCTTCGAATGGTGTCAAGTTTCAGATTAGGGGTATTATCTAAAAGAGCAGCCTCTGCATGTTGGAAAACCCTGTTTCCCTTACCTTTGCCTATGTAGAATATTTTACTGTTTCTTGGATCAACCAAGGCATACACATAATATCCTAAAGCCTCTTTGACTTTCTGTCTGAATTCCATATATACGATTATTAGTTGATTATGGCTACTTTAATGACTCCATCCCGCTTCTGCTCGAAAAGTTCGTAGGCTTCCGCTATCCATGCAAGCGGATAGCGGTGCGTGATGAGCGGAGTGGTATCTATCTTGCCTTCTTTGATGAGCTGAAGTATCTCTTCGCAGTCACAGCCGTCCACACCTCCCGTCTTGAAGGTGAGGTTCTTGCCGTACATCTGAGGCAGTGGCAGCACCTGTGGCTCGTCGTAGAGGGCTACAATCGTTACTATGGCGTTTGGTCGTGCACATTGCCATGCCAGTTGGAATGTGTCCTTACCTCCCGCAACCTCCATCACCCGGTCGGCTCCTCCGTGGTCACTGTGCTTCATAACAAAGTCGGGACATCCCTCTGGTGTAGTCAGCAGGACATGGGGATAGTGTTGCTTGACGAAGGCGCGTCTTTCTTCTGATTTCTCACAGACGATGATGCGCTTGGGATGTTTCAGCATCGTGCAGAGCAAGGTGCAGATGCCTGTAGGTCCTGCTCCGATAATCAGCACAGTGTCATCTTCCGTAATCTCACTGATGCGAGCTGCCCAGAAACCTGTGGCCAACACGTCACCCACAAACAATGCCTGTTCATCGGTCACGCCATCGGGAATGTGGTTAAGCCCCTGCTGTGCCAAGGGTACTCGCACATATTCCGTCTGACCTCCGTCGATGCGACAGCCAAGTGCCCATCCTCCATGTGGGGAGGTGCAGTTGTTCACATAGCCATGTTTGCAGTAGAAGCATTCTCCGCAAAACGTCTCCACGTTCACCGTCACACGGTCGCCTTTGCGGAATCCCTGGACTTCAGTACCCAGTTCTTCCACAATGCCAACCATCTCATGGCCAACGGTTATTCCCGGCACAGCCCTTGGTACACTGCCATGCTTGATGTGCAGGTCGCTCGTACAGATACTGCTCATCGTCACACGAACGATAGCATCCGTGGGCTCCTGTATCGTAGGTTTTGGCTTATCCACTAACTCGAACCTACCTTTATCTATATATGTATATGCTTTCATTACTTCAAGAATGGGTCAATCGTTGCCAACAACTCTGATTTCTGCATCACACCGCTTGTTCTCCACAGCACTTCGCCGTGTTTGAACAACATGAGCGTAGGTACAGACTGTATGCCATACTGGCTTGCAGTCACCCCATACTTGTCCACATCCACCTTGATGATGCGGATTCTGTCACCCAATACTTCCTTCACCAGCTCCAAGATGGGGTGCATCATCTTGCATGGCTGACACCATGTGGCGAAGAAATCGACCAAGACCAGTTGGTCGCCTGATATAACGTCTTTGAATGTTTCCATTGTCCTTTATATATGCAGTTCTACGTCCTTTCCGAATGGCGCGAGCGACAGTCCTGCCATCTTGAAGTGCTGTTTGGCAAAGGGAATGCCAATGATGGTGATGAACAGCAGCGCCCCGAAAAAGACGTGCATCAGCCATGCCCACAGACCGCCAAAGACAATCCATAGGATGTTCAGCGGTATGCGGATGCAGCCGGTGGGACTCTTCGCGTCCTTCACCTCAGCACCGAAAGGCCACAAGCACAACAAGCCAATCTTGAATGTCTGCAAAGCCACAGGGATGCCGATGATGGTGATGGCCATTGCCAAGCTTCCCGTAAAATAACCGATGGCGGCTTCCAGTCCACCGAAAAGCCACCACAAAAGATTTCCTATTATACGCATATTCTTATTCCTCTCTATTATTCCTTTTCTTCAATGGTCCGCTGTGCGGCCCGCGGTTCAGCGTCACACCATGCTTGTTGAGTATGCGGAACACGGAACTTCGGCTTGTGAAACCACTGATGGCGAAGATGTCATCAATGCTGTGCCCCTCGTTGTACATGTTCACGATGTTCTTCTCACGCTCCAGCTTCGACAGTGCCCTTTCCGACTTCTTGGGTGGACGGATATTCTGTTGCAGATGGATGATGTGAGCCGATGCCTTGCGCAGCACGGCACACTCCTCTGATAGTGACCCAAACATACGGATGACCTGCGAAGGCTTGGTGTCGGGAAATAGTTCGTCAAACGTATCGATGCGGTCTTGGATGGAAATGATGCGAACCACCTTCACACGGCAGTATTCTATGAGTGTAGCCAGTTCACGAGTGCCACGCAGTGCGTTGCTGAACCTCGACACCACCAGCTCGTCGCCGCGCTCCAGACTCGATATTAGCTGCTTCCACATCGGGCGCAGCCTCTCGTGTTCGGACAGTTCCTCTATCACCTGTACACAGCCGTATTGCTGCATCCAAGCCTTGTCTTCCGCATACTCTTCGCCATTGGTGGCGATGAAGATGTAACCTACTTTTGCCATACTGTTGTACGCTATTAAATGAAATCAAGTGCAAAGGTACACTATTTTTCCGAGAAACAATCATACTTGAACGAAAAATCATACTTAAACACGATAATTTGCCATTTTCTTTTCACTTGATTTCATTGGAAATCATACTCGCAAGTATGATACACAAATAAGATTAAACTTACTGTTATTCTTGCAAATATATCGCTGAAACGCATTAACTTTGCACCGTCAATTTCAAAATCAGACTCAAAATAATGACAACAATGAAATATGAAACCCAACTTTTCGGAGGACAAATCATCCTCTATTGCATGAGGCGATTATTGCGAAATGCAAAATCAAACTCGCATGGCTGTATCAGACTTGCCATTTGTATTGCCACTGTGTTTGCCGTAGTCATACTGACAGCATGTTCAGACAGAAACGACACGAAGTCGTTCCGTTCAAGTGATGAAGCCATCAGAGAGTATCATGGCTTTCTGACCAATCTTCGACAGAGCGACAAGGTCACCATCCAATCGTTGGCAAAGACCATCAATGAATGGCGCGTGTTGGACGATTCCGTGTCATCGTGCATCTCACGTGATACTGTCAGGAAAGCCCACTCATACCCATTTGCGATATATCGTGAGTTGAACGACTCCATCCACATCGAGCTGTGCCGTATGGCGATGTCCAAACAGCGCACTTTCCACGACCTGCTCTATCTCAGAGAACAGACCTCTTCCCATGCCGGTGATGAGGAACTACAGCAAGCCGTGAAGGAAGCACAGCCGTTCTTCGCTTCCTTGGACAGCCTGCCTATATATAATAAAGGTGGTAAACAGACGGTACTGAAGCGTTACCTGCTGTTCCTGCAAAAATCCGCCAAGCAAGGCATTCACGGCAAGGAAGACCTGCTCGCTTTCATCAAGGAAGAGCATTTGTATTTCAAATCCTTCCTGCAATACCTGCCGGATTTTGCTGACGATGACATCGGTGACATCAGACGGAATACCGAACAATGCTGTCGGGAGATACTCCGTGCCGCCGACCGCAAGGATTTGTCACACAAGGATGCCATGATTTATCTCTCCATGCGCACCAACCTCCGTCTGCTGCGCAATGCACAAGCAGCTATCGAGGATCTGAAAAGTGGCAGGGTAAAGGACGAGCACACCATGCACGCCTACCTCCTGATGATGATGCAGCCGTTCATGACGATGGATGACCTTTCCGTGAGCGTGCTCTCCGACAAGGACAAGGCAGACCTCTACAAGATAGCCGATGCGCTTCCTAAGGAGATGGACAACCTGGCCAAGAAGCTGCACCTCGACAAGCAACGCCTGTCAGATATGCCCATTCTCATGATGAAGATTTATGTCACAAGATTATAAACACCCCAAACAGAGAATACGATTATGTTAGAACAGTTTTGCGATGATTTCCTTGCCGTCGTGCCTTTGCAGTTGCCAGAACTGCTGGACAAGCGCAAGATGGAGAAGCCTGTCAAGTATGACGATTACGTGCTTCTTACTTTCCAGTTGAACACCCCTTTCACGATAGAGGAAGTGATGGACATGCTCGAAGACGAGATGGAAATGATAATCCTCTATCACCACATTCCAAGCCGTCAGACGGAGTTCGGACACAGCTGCTGCGCCTATTCCAACCCTTCTTTCGGACGGATGTTCAAGGTAAACGGCTCCACCGATGAGCGTGGCATGGTCAGCCAGATAAAAGTGACCATCTATGACTCGCTGGAGCACATGTCGGCAGATGTATGCCTCGACCTCAGCCTGCACTGCAAGAACGGATTCTTCAAATACATGAAGCCCAAGGAGGAAGTCCTGCTCGACTTCATCTGAAAGTTACATTTGCCAGATGACAGTTCTGTTCTACCGCAACAACGCACCATTCTGTTGTCCACAGCCAAAGCTAAAGTCATGCCGCAAACTCCCGACCATCTGATGAAGGAAACGCTTTACATGAAGATTATCCATCTTCTCGACCGTCACCGTACATGGCTGGAGATTGAGAGCATCGCCACTGTCCGCAACCACACGATAGTCAGGAACGGCAGAATGACCGACATCCTCAGCCGTGTGCTTGTGGTCAAGGCCATCCACCATCATTTCCCCTACACGAGAGGGCAAGTGTGGCAGATTGCCGAGTACGACATGGAACAGGCTATCAAGAGACTTCGGACAACCGACGGAGCTTTCCGTCAGAGAATAATCAAGGGAGAACTGACACTGGAGGATGTGGAGCGTATCATATCCACTGCCACACACGGTGTAGTCCAGCCCGACCTGAGTCCACTTCCATTATTCACATGCTATACATATTATGACAAGTAAGATACTGTTTCTCATCCTGATGTCGGCGTTCTTCTTTGTGCCGATGATTCTGCACAGAAGCCGCAGACAGTTTATGACACGGTTCTATCTGCGCATGACCGCGCTTGTGACAGCAAGGAAGCTCTACCGGTTGATGCTGCTCATCCTGCTGTACGTGTTCCACTTCCTATACCTCTGTGTACACTATAACGACATAGGCGTAGTGGCTTCCACCATAGCGTTTGCCATATTCTTTGTCTTTATGGATGTAGAGAGGTGGCTGCAGCGTCTGCATGAGGAGCGGACACCATTCCGCATCGCCGCGTTGGCGGCAGTGGTGTTTGTCTTCACCCCTCATCTGTTCACGCTTGCTGTCACCATCTCCTTTGTCCTTCTGGCATCACTGTTCTATCCCTCGCGCATAGTCATATCGCTGTGGAAGAACAAGGCTGACCGCAAGATGCTCCTCGAAGACACAGAAATGCTCATCATATACTACTATTAAGTATCACCTGTATCATGCCGTTCCTTTTGTATAATGGAGCTGGCGACAAACAACAGTATTCACCAAACAGATTATTGAAATGAAGAAACAGAAACATAGAACGAGTTCCGGCAAGATGTCTGAACGGATGTCCCTGTTGGAGTTCTTGAAAGAGAGGTCCGGGATAAGGCTGTCGAAGCTCGAAGCCTACCTTTACCTTGTGGACAAGGCTTCTGTACAGTACATCCCCAAGGATCTGTGCAAGCAGGAGTTCAGCCTGTCCAACGGGCAGTTTGTAATCACCATTACCGAACTGGCAGGATGCTGGCATTGGCACCGCGCCACTGTCCGCACCTTCATCGAGCAGTTGGAGAAGATGAACCAGATTTCCGTCACCCGTCTCACGAAGAGCCAAATCATCACCATACCGATGTTGGCTGAGACACCTGCCGTTTCTCCGATTGACGCAGCCTTGGATGTGTTCCGCCAGAAGATGTGTACCGCATTGGACGAATGGCGAAGCGGCAAGATGTCCGCATCGGCTTGCGCCTCGGAATGTGAACAACTCTACGAAGATGCAACAGAGGAAGTAGCCATTATCTTGCAGAAAGCCGACAATGGCAATTCAATTGGCAAGGTGCCATGCGGAAGAAACATTCCCGAATCTGTAGGACACGCCTTTTGTATGACTGCACTCACAGCTGTCTGCGAAGCCACCTTCCATCAGGTGCTTTCGCAGGAAACAGATAACTCCCTCGCTACCTCCCTTCTTCCCTTCTTTTACAAAGACCTGGGAGGAGACTGGCTCTCATTCATCGAGGCGGCAAAGGCAATATCAGAATTAGCATTGGATGGCAGCTCACCAGCCTTGCAGCAGGAAAGCGCAGCCATCAAGTCGCAGTTCCAGTCTCTCTGCCGACCTTTCCTTGCCATTATAGCCAACCTAGAGGTTTCCTGTCCTACTATAGGCTCTAATGACCTCTAATAATCATCGTATAACGCTTCTTCTTTTCTACTGGCACCGTGCTTCACACGTCTGCCATTGCTGTAAAATAATCGGGCTTGCCCGTTGGTCGGAAATGAGGGAATTTGGGTAGCCTAATACCCCTCTTGGTCTCCGACCATCGGGAGGCTGTCCTTACAAGCAGCAAGCTGGGGACAGGAGAGTTGTACACACATAAAAGGAAATAGGTTATGGCAACACCAAAACAGGTTATGGATTTCCGACCATCTAAGGGAATCACCACAGCACAGAGCAACGAGCACCAACGCCGTTGGACTGAAAAGGGTTGGGGTTCGGCAGAAGCGGTAGGCAACTACGACCGCAGCCGAGAGCGACTCAACTTCGAGATACGAGGCGGTAAGGTATGTCCCATTGACAAGAGCCGATGCATCCCGGAGCGCATGGCAGACATCCTGCGGAGCCGTGGAATCAAAGACCCCAACGAGGGACTGGCAGAGCCGCGCTTCCGAACTGTGGTCAATTTCATCTTCGGAGGCTCTCGTGAGCGTATGACGGAACTGGCATTCGGTGACCAGAAGGTGAATCTGACTCACGGAGCGGACAATTCGCATCTAACCCGATGCAAGGATATTGAGGAATGGGCAAAGGATGTTTACCGCTTCGTCGCGAACAAATACGGTGAGGAGAACATCGTCGCTTTCATCGTACACTTGGACGAAACCAATCCGCACGTACACTGCACCCTCTTGCCAATCAAGGACGGCAAGTTTGCATACAAACAGATATTTGCCGGAAAGGACAAATACGAGTTTTCTGCCAGGATGAAAGCCCTGCACAGCGAGTTCGCCGAGGTCAACAAGCGTTGGGGCATGGAGCGCGGGACTTCCGTTTCAGAGACGGGAGCACGCCACCGCACCACCGAAGAATACCGCCGCCAGCTGTCAGAACAATGCACCACCATTGAGCAGTCCGTCGCCGCCCATCAGCGGACACTCGCCTCGCTACAGTCGGACATCCGTCTGGCAGAGCGGAGAGTAAAAGGACTCACATCTATGGTGAACAACCTTTTGCAGGAGAAATCGGAGAAGGATGCGGCACTTGCTGAACTGCGTCGGCAGATTCTTGCAGGTCACGACAATCCTGATGCTCTCCGTCAGCAAGTCCAAGAGCTGGAGCGGGAACTGTCAGCTATCCAGTCGAAACTGGACGACAAGCAGGAGAAGCTCTCAGAGGCTGACCGCAAGCTCGATGCCCTGCGTGAGGAGATGACCGCCATGAAGGAGCGCACGGAAGAGTTGCGGCAGGAGGCACACAGATATTCCGATACTATCCGACAAGGTGCGGACACCGTTCTCAGAAATGCCCTTCTCGAAAACATGGTCAGCGAGTTCTCCGAACGTGTAGCACGGCTTTCCAATGAGGGCAAGGACGTGTTTGACGGTTCCCTGCTTCAGGCCTTTGCAGAGAATGGAACGGAGGTGATGTACTGTGCCACGCTTCTATTCCTCGGCTACGTCGATGATGCCACCACCTTTGCCGAAGGTCATGGCGGTGGCGGCAGTTCGTCCGACCTCAAATGGGGACGTGACGATGACGAGGATGAACGCGCTTGGGCACGCCGATGCATGATGAAGGCTGCACGCATGATGCGCCCCTCTTCCGGCAAAAAGAAGAAACGATAAGCGGCACTGTCACGTATCACCTGTTATAGTATTCACCAGATTAAATTGAACAACATGAGAAAAATACTTATTCTATCCCTTGGCTTAGCCCTGTCATTGGGCGTACAAGCCAAAGACTATCACCGCACGGCGGACACCACCACCGTTGTACGCAGACTTTCGGCAGACGGTATGCTTCGTCCGCTTAAACCTTCCTACATGAAAGGGGCATTGGTCGCTTCGCCATGGACGGACAACTGGTTTGTCCAAGCGGCAGGAGAAACTACGGTCTTCCTCGGCAAACCGCTCGGATGCAACGACCTATTCGGTCGCATGAAACCGGCATTCTCCGTGTCGATCGGCAAATGGTTCACACCTTCCGTCGGCGGTCGTCTGAACTATGGCGGTATGCAGTTCAACGACTGCAACAACTCCTCGCAGGACTACCAGTACCTTCGTGCTGATTTCATGTGGAATGTCCTCGGCAACCTCTACAAGGACGATGTACACACCCTTGCCCGATGGAGTGTCATACCATACGTGGGCGTGGGTATGCTGCACAACAAGGAGATTGCCCACAAGCCCTTTGCCATTTCCTACGGCATACAGGGGCAGTATCATCTCTCCCCACGCATTGCTGTTACGGCAGAGATAGGCAACATGACCACCATGCAGGATTTTGACGGTTATGGCAATGCACACCGCCTTGGCGACCATCTGCTGTCCGCATCCCTCGGCCTCTCTGTCCGCATCGGCAAGACTGGCTGGAAGCGAGTGATAGACGCTCGTCCGTACATCGCACAGAACGAATGGCTTTCCGCCTACGCCGCATCCCTTTCTGACAGCAACAGCCGCTATCACGCCCAGCACGATCGAGACTGTCAGACTCTGGAGCAGCTGCGCAAGATTCTTGCCATCGAGGGACTTATGGACAAGTACAACTACCTCTTCTCTGACGATGCCACTTCCTCCGTCACAAATGGCTATCCTCGGAACGACTACAGCGGTCTCAACTCCCTTCGAGCAAGGATGAGAGACAAGTATGGTAATGGTCAAAAGGCAAAGGTCGTGGAGTCCGCCTCTTGTACAGAAGAATATGGCAATGCTGAAAGTGAACCGGAAGACGATTACCTTTCGCTCATCCACTCAGGAAAGGTTTGCATAGGTGCGCCCATCTATTTCTTCTTTGAACTTGGCACTGACAGGTTGCTCAACAGGTCGCAGCTCGTCAACCTTGATGAAGTGGCGCGCATCGCCAAGAAATATGGCTTGAAGGTTAAGGTCATCGGTGCTGCAGACAGTGCCACAGGCAGTGAAACTATCAATGATAACCTCAGTCGTTCCCGTGCCAGATTCATTGCAGAGGAACTGATGAAACGTGGTATGGAAAGTGGCACCATCTCTCAGATTTTCGACGGCGGCATTGACGATTACTCGCCCAATGAGGCGAATCGCCATACCAGAATCCTGCTGTATCTATAGCCAGACATACAGCTCCGAACAAGAGCACTAAAACTTTTTTTCATTGATAAATTTTAGAAAGGGAGGGCTTGTCCGTGATGGATAGGCCCTCCCTTAATCATATATGTATCAACGCATATTCTATGCATATCTTTCTTTTATCCGTGTTTCTCCGTACTTGACCAGTCAAGCAGGAAGTCATATATACTGATTATCTGTATGCCGTTTTCGTCGCTCCACTGCTTGGTATGTTCTCCCACAATCAGCAGTTTGCGGAAAGAGTCATCTACGAGACGCAGCGACCGTTTCTCCTGTTCCATCTTTTCTGCATCGGGCATACGCCACGCCGACTGGATGTAGATCCGCTCGCTCCCTTTGTTGCAGACAAAATCCACTTCCAATGTCACTCTCTGCTGCTTTCCTTCCGCATTCCTCACTCGATGATAGATATTGCCCACATCTACGAGCCATCCTCGCATACGCATCTCATTGTAGATGACGTTCTCCATGATATGTGTTGGTTCGCTCTGACGGAACGACAGGATAGCGTTTCTCAAACCTACGTCCTGGTAATAATACTTGGACAGCGAACCGATGTATTTTCGTCCCTTGATGTCGAACCTTTCTGATTTTTCGATAAGGAAAGCATCCTGCATATATTCCAGATAAGCCGACACTGTCTTGTCGGTTATGCTCTGCACATTGCTGACGGACTTGAACGTATTGGCTATATTCAGTGCATTGACAGGTGCTCCTATACTGGATGCTACGGTCTTCGACAATTCTTCAAATTCAGGTCTCAGTTCTATGTTGTTCCGTTCGTAGATGTCACGCAGATATACCGTGCGATAAAGGCGACGCAGGAAATCAGCCTTCTTCTCATCCCCAACCTGTGTAAGTAGTTGCGGCAAACCTCCGTACAGTCTGTATTCAGCCCAACCGTCTTCTTTCGAACCATCATACACGGTCATGTATTCCTTGAAGGATAGTGGCCACACATGTATCTCGTCACCTCTGCCTCGGAATTCCGTCACCACGTCAGAGGACAGGAAACGCGAGTTGGATCCTGTGACATACACATCCGCCCCTTCGGTGACCGACAAGGAAGAGAGCACCTCTACAAAGTCTTCCACCTCCTGCACCTCGTCAATGATGATGTAATAGTTCTCATCGTCAATCATCATCTTTTCCACCCAGTCCAACAGGTAGTCCGGGTTCTTGAACTCTCTGTTCTTCCTACTCTCCATGTCGATGACGAGGATATGGTCTTCTCTCACGCCCTCATCCAACAGATGCTGACGAAAGAGTTTCTTCAGCAGGAACGACTTGCCTGAACGTCGCAATCCTGTGATTATCTTTATGAGCCCGTTGTTCTTTGAACGGCTCAAATGTTCTATGTACCTATATCTGTTTACTATCATGTTTTACGAAAAACTGTCACTTGTGACACTTTTTCGGAGGCAAAGTTATATATTTTATCTTAAACCAAAGAAGGAAATCAAGAAAAAAGCACTAAAAATCAATGATTTTCCCGTTTTGTAGTGTCTATTCCACCTGCCGATGCCCATTTTTCTTTGCAAAGTTACTGCCAGGGCGAATGGTCAAGTACCGCCATGCTAACAGGCAGAGGACTGAACGACAGCTTTCCGCAAATCAAAGATTTGGGTATTTCATTAACTCCTCCGTCTGTTTCCTTGCCTTATCGCCCTCATTCCGCAGTCTTTTGATGCACGAAAAATCAGTTCCCGGCAAGTGGAGCCGAAAGGCTTCAAAAGGAGGGAAGAAAAAACAAGTTGAACATTCAAACATTAAACGATATGAGGACAAGAAGATTGAGCAAAGAACAAGGAAAGCAGTGCAAGATCAGCCGTTTCCCCAACTTTCACAAGAGCGGAAGCATCAAAGGCATGAAGCGCATCTATTATGGCATGGATGCCTTGTTGGTGCGTTGCGGAGATTATATCTACAACGTCAGCAGTGAGCCAAACATCTATTATCAGGCAGGTATTTAACTCTTAATTCAAAGGATATGAACAACAGATTATCAGAAAACGAGAAGGCATTTGTCGAGTGCTTCTCACGGTTTGTAAATGGTCAGATGGGTTCAGCCGTCAAGGTGGGCAACGCCCTTGCAGATGACCATCGCTATCTCATCAACGAAAAAGGTAAGGTGGTGTTTTCCTTCTTGGAACGCCTTGCCAACGACTATCAAAAAGGTCGTTATGACCAGCGTGACGAGTGGGTGTGCCAGTTGGCAGCAGAGACTATCGAACACCTTGTAGAGAACGGAATGTATTACAGAACACTTAACAACGATTGACTATGGCAAGCAGATTGATTACACCCGCATTGGAGGAAAGACTGAAATCCTATCCTCTGTATTCACAGGACGGCAAAGGCAAGGATGCCGTTTGTGTGGCAATATTCTTCATCGGACACGTCCGTTGGTTCGTACTTGAAGGACAACCGGAAGGTAACGACACCACGTTGTTCACCATCGTATGCGGTCTGCATGAAACGGAGTATGGCTATACCTCCGTCAATGAAATGGAGAGCGTAAAGGTGGATGGCTCCAAATATGGAGTGGACGAGATATTTCAAGTGGAGCAGTTGGACGGCTTCAAGCCGGTGAAACTGAAGAGCATTCCAGACGAGGATTTACAGACTTTCCTGAATAGAATGGAAAAGAAGTGAACATCATATGATAACCCCCAAAGACAAAAGATAATGGACAGCAATCAACTTATCAGGCATATCTGCCGCAGCATTAAACGAGACCGCTTTTGTTGGAGGAACTATCTTCAACCATCCTCTTACTATGGTCGAGAACTCGCAGTCACTCCGTTATTTTGCTCCTATGGGCAAATCGGGTACAGCATCTATTTCCCATATTCCAATTTGCCAAACATCGACTACGATTGGGAGACCAAAGAATTAACTGTTGATGACATAGATTGAAAAGAGTGGATAAGAGACTGTCAAAAGTAACTCCAGGACTAAATCAGCCGCAGGGACATTACTCCTTGCGGCTGACTATTGTTAGTAACTACTGTGAGTAGTAAAACCTACGATTAGTATATACTACGATACTACTCTCATCTGCGAAAAGCGGACTTGGCAACGTGCTCCTCTTGTACATCTTCCTTCTGGTACTCCTCCATGTCGAGCAGTTGCTCATACGCAGAGCTGATGTTTGCATCCATAGAATGGTCATGGCTGAAAGGGAAGGAGTGCTTCACAGAGAGTCCTGCATTGGTCACAGTCCCCACATCCAGACTATCCTTATCCTTGTTATATTGCAGGTTCAGCAGACCACCATTTGGCATCTGGAATATCGGCATTTTTCTCTGCGCCAATTCCGAAAACTCTTCGGCGGTCATATCCCTCGCCACTGCCTTCACGTCCTCACTGGCACGTCCTATGCCATAGCGAGTGATATGGTCACGCACCTCCTGTTCCGTATGCTTTAGGAACACCTCATACGTACCACCGACACTGCCATTATATACCACTGCAAAGTCCTTGTCCTCTATCAGCAGGTCATCGCCTCTGTTCTGGCATGGCTTCCTGTAAGTATGCTCCTCGTCCATGCCGTTACCGTCATAGTAATCCTTGGCAAGTTTCAGTAGTCCATCATAGTCTCCTCGATCTTTCAGCTTATCCAGTTCCGATGTGTCATCCGTTGATTGGAGATAGGCAACTGAAGCGTAATATACCCGCCCGTCATCCATACTTCCCTCCATATTCTCCTCTTTGCCGACATTTTCCTTCTGCTCAGCCTTTTTCTCCTGGTCTATCTCCATAGCAATCTTGTCGATATGCTGCGTGAGCATTGAGGTAGCTTTTTTCACATCGAGTAGCGTGGTCTTGATGAACTGCGGTGACTCTTTCAGCGAATCCAGCCAAGACTTCAAATAGGCAGCCGAATCTCCTTTCAGATGCTTCGTCATGCCATATCGCTGAGCGGTCAGCGCAGCCGTCAGTTCTGCCACCAGTTCCTCGCGTGCATACTCTGCCGAGCCGAAGGTAGCGGGCTTGATGCGGTCCAACTGTCCCTCCGCACCCGTTGAGTGTCCCATCTCATGGAAAAGGTTCGAGTAGAAAGACTCCCCATCCTTGAACTGCCTTTTCTCCGGCATCACAATCTCGTTCTTGCTGATGGAGAAATAGGCGGAATCACCGAACATGGGTTTGATGGGACATATCCAACGGTTGTCCGCTATCATCCTATCCACGGGTTCAAAGGCAAACTGCTCGTCCTTCTCTACCTTGGGCATCGAGTATTCCTGTTCCAGTTTCTCCCAAAACTCTGGTCTGACCTCCTTCAGGTTGGTCTGCGCCACATTGAAGACATGGTAAGTCTGAAGCTTTGGATATACATTGTACTTTTCGCGATCCTCCTGAGAAAGCATTTTGTAGTCTTCCCACTTGATGTGCTCTTTTGTTTCCTTATTGACCACCGTAAACGTAGTGAGCATCACGGGGAAAGAATGCTCACCCTTCAATACCGACACACGAGGCTTCTGTTCCTCGTCTTTCTTGCCGGCCTTGTTAAACAGTTGTATGCGGTCGAAGGTGCAGAAGCGAGGAATCTTGTAACCCTCCTTCTCGCAATGCAGGAGCAACATCATAGCGTTCATGCCGTTATATTCTCGTCCGTTCAGGTTTTTCGGCCATCGCAGCGTGCCCTCGGTAAACCATGGCTTTTTCCATCCGTCTTTGCCCGACAGCGACTGAATACGCTCAATCATCATATCGGCAAACAGGTCGAGTGCCTTGTCTTCGGCACTCGGACCTTCCTTAGCATAAGGCTTTCCCATAGTCATTAACCGTTATAGGGCTGCGGAACATATTCGCTCATTTCAGACACTCGGCAGGAGAAGTCCAACTTGTCATTGAAGACACTGACAGACAACGCCCCTTTGATGTTCGCTTTCACGCCTGGTTGCAGCCATTTCTCGCGTTTGCCATCGAAGAGGAAGAAACTTACCCAGATGTATTCAAATCCGTCCTGTACCTTCTCTGCGCTGAAAGCGGAGAACTGGCAGTACGGCACACCATTCTTGTCCGTCTTGTCCTCAATGCTCTTGCCCACCTTGCCGCGGAACTCCATCACGCCCTTGATGCAGTCCTCTGCCTCGGCAGTCTGGTGGCTGATGCTGCTTGCCGACAGGTTGAAATAAAGGGCATCGCCCCGTTTCCTCGGTACCAATACACCGACTACCTCAATGTGCTCGCCAATGTTGCAGCTGCCTACCTCCGTCAGTGTCCCGTCCTTGATGACCGACACCTCGATAGTCTTGTTAATCCCGCTCTTCGCCGGAATGACTATGTTCATGGCAAAGCTCACAAAGGCCTTGCCCTCCTTGTTCGTGCGGCAGGTCGCAACCTTGCTGACCGTTCCGCACACTGTTACATTACATTTGATCATTGCTCGATACTTTTTGAATTATACATCTCCAAGGTCCAAGTGAAATGTCTTCGCAATGTCAATAATCTCTTTTCAATCATCATATACCGGCGCACGTATCAGTTCATAGACCATCCACGCTGCTACGATAAGTTGGAAGCCGAGATGGATGATGGCCACGGTCTGACCGAAAAGCCATTGGGTAAGCATGAAGTGTCCTGTCACTGCCAGCATACCCATCAACACTGTACACAGATGACTTGCTATCTTTTTCATTTCCTTTGCAGATTTTGTTGTTGACTCTCAGCCTCCATCCCTTGCTCGAAGTTCTGCGAAGCCTGCTGTGTCGCCACGATGCCTGTCACCATTCCCGCAATCTTCGTCCGTTTGCTTTCCTCCGACAGATTTGCATTGCCCAAAATGAGCGACAGGCGGTTCATCTCTGAAGAAGTCAGTTCACGGTCAATCTTCACCGTACCGCTCTCTGCATGAAGCACAGCCTTGCCGTTCTCACCCACAGCGATGGCGCATTGCCTCATGCCTGGAACAAGCGAAGTCAGATCTACGAGCCGGTTGGCTGCCATGGCAGAGATGAATCCCTTTTGTCGTTCCTCATCCTTGCTGTCAATCTGCGCTGCCAACATCATCAGCGACATAAAGGTGGTCATCGCCATGTCGAGTATTGGATCATTCGTTCCCGAAATGCCCACGCCGCTGTCCTCTGAGGAAAGGAGTTTCTTCATCCAGTCCTCCGACGAAACCTTCTGCTCCTGCGGCACGTCACTTTTGTATTTCGCCAACAGGTCATTGCCGTTATGCAGGGCCTGTAGCTTGATGTTGCCCTTCTGTCCGATTTCTGCCAGATAAGCAGATGGATCCATATCCCTTTTTGAGCCGTCAGCCGATACGCTCTTCACTCCGAAATGCAGATGCTCGCCAGTGGTTCGTGTGCCGGTATTTCCCGACACCCCCAACTTCTGTCTGGCATTGACCACGTCACCTACTTTTACTGCTATGTCGGAAAGATGCAGGTAGGAGCATTGCACCTTGCTGCCATCCTCACGGCTGTATTCCACGGTGACTGATTTCCCTCCTGCCGTGTTCGCATTATGGTTCACCGCCACAACCTTGCCGCCGTTCTCTGTGGCCAACACCGCCTCATGGTTCGTCTTGATGTCAATGCCCTTGTGCATCTGCTGCTTGGTGGCATCCATAGGGTCTTGGCGATTACCGAAAGGCGAGGTGATGAAGAGAAATTCCTCTCGCTCTACAGGAAAGGAATACCCGGCAGACTGCGGTACATGGGCAGCAGGCATTTCTCTGCGAGGATTATTCTCCACGCCGAACGACCGACCTTCTGCTCGCATCTCTGCCATCACCTCACGGTCATACTTGTCCAGTCCGTTGGCTTCTATGATGCGTTGCAGACTCGCTGCATAACCGCCGCCAGTGGCATAGCCAGCCTTCTCAATGCCCTTCGTCCATCCCTTGTAGTCGTCAGGTGAAAGCGTGAAGCACTGCGCATAACGCTTGTTCTGCTTCAAGAACTGCGAGTGATGCTCATAGCTGTCACCCACGCTTTTGTACTTGCAGAACTTCTCATTAGGCTTGTCGTCCGTATAGACTCCATACTCACCGCCATTCTTCAGCCACGAATCCGTAGCCTTGATGCCGAAGTGATTGTTGCATTCGCGAGACAGTTGACTCTGTCCGTTGCTGCTTTCCAGAATGGCTTGCGCCAAGATGACGGAGGCGGGAATCCCATACCTCCGCATCTGCTCTTTGGCTTCCTCCGCATATTGTGCGGCATACGCTGCGTTCTTTCCCATAAGACTATCTCCTTAGACTGGTGTGTTGTTCTGTTTCCTGGTTCTCCTGTGCCATCGGCCTTCCAGCCTCTTTTCCCGGTGACACCATCTCCGTTATTCCACGCTTCGACGATGTTGTCTGCTTCGGCACCTCCAGCTGGTCACAGATGGCTACCCGTTCTCCCGCACGAATGAGCTTCGGCAAATAGGTATCGAGAGCATGATATGGGAATCCTGCCATTGCCAACGGCTTTCCTTCATCATCCTTGCGCCCGTTGCTCTTCGTCAGCGTGATGCCCAATATCTTGGATGCCTTTACTGCATCATCCTTGTAAGTCTCGTAGAAATCACCGCAACGAAAGAGAAGAATAGCATCAGGATGTTTTTTCTTCAAGTCAAGATATTGTTGGACAAGGGGAGAGATAGCAACCTTGACAGCCTTTTCTTCCTTCTTCTCTTCTCTTTGTTCTGATGCCTGTTCTTTCTGGTCTGAAGGCTTATCTTCCTGCTGTACCATTTCCTTCTGCTCCTCATTCTTTACAACAGTAGCCGTCTCTGCTTGCTTCACCTCCGTCGCTTCTTCCTGCTTCTCCTGTGTACTTTGCTCGACGTTGTTGTCTTTCTGCAATACATCAGCAAACAGCGAGGCGGCAAGGTTCTGCTTGTAGGAATCCCTGTCAGGAGCCACCCACAATCGTTGCCATTGGGACGGACTGACACTTCTCGGCTGCAGTTTCTTGCCATCGATAGTGGCTGCACACAGACATTCGCCCGACTTGGCACGGAACACCGCCACACGCTGGATGCGATTCAAATCAACCTCCTGCTCATTGCCCCCGAAAATATCTACCTTCAGGTCGGGCTTCGCCTCTGCCATGGCATAATACTTCTGCGCCAGTTCTTCACGCACACGCTCGATGTTGTCCATCGACTGCTTCAAGGTGGTGAAGAAATGATTGAGGTCTCCTTTGTCGGGATAGACGGCAAAGCCCTCCTTGCCTTCGGGCTTGATGTACAATGCCCACCGCTCCTTGTCATCCTTTACCAACTGCACATTGTCGAAACCGATGTCACGGCTGTGGGTTACGGCCTCAGAAGCATCCAACGAGGATAGGTCTTCGATAGACCAGTTGCGCAACCTCGATACCGTGATTTTCTTGTCGGCAAAATAACTGTCATCGGGACGGAAACCCAAGGCACCATCGGGATTGTAGAAACGCACGTTGTCATAACCCTCTTTCTGCAAGGCATTGGTGAAGCGTTGCTTGTTCATGCCCTTGATCTCGTTGTTCACCTCCAACGATGCCCCCTGTGGCAACACCACATCGGCTGTCTTATTGGCATCATCGCGCACGATGACTACTGTACGCTGCTCCTCATTGGGATGCTGCTTGATCTCGTCTGCCACGAAATAATGGTTGGGCAACTGCCCCTGTATCTGCGCCGTCTCTCGCTGATGCTGGTCGGTGGCATACTCCACCTTTTCACCCAGTTCCGCTTTCTTCAATACCTTCAGGGCACCGTTCACCTCACTCTCGATGGCATCAATCAGACAAGGGTCTTCCTTCAGTTCCCTCGTCCAATAATCCACCATGCCCAAGCTGTCCTTCGACAAGCGAGCGGGCAGTCCCAGTTCGAGCATCTTCACACCCGAAGCAAGTTCCGTGATGAGCTTCTCCTTCTTTACGGCATCCTCAGACGGGGCTTTGCCGTTCTTCATGACCATGCCCTCACGTGCCAACCGCTGCTGATGACCAGTGGCAGACACCAACTGACGCATCATTTCCTGTACATAGTCGTTGTAATGCTCAAAGTCACGCTGCCGTGGCAGGTAGATAACATCTTTCTCTGTGTCATAATGCGCCACACCCGTACCATCCTGACGGACATTCACGAGGTTTTCCTTCATCTTCTGAAGGAATCCGTTGACGCGCCCATGCAGCTGCTTGTCCTCCTTGTCGCCATAACCTCTGTCTTCCATCGTACCCTCTTTCTTCAAAGCCGTAGTGTAAGCAGTTTCGTTGGCCATAGGCAGGAGGGTCTGGTCGATATTGAAGAGCACACGTATCTCACGGTTCTTCACTCCCTTGTATTGTTGCTTGTCTTGGTCAGACAGTTCTGCGTATGCCTCCTTGGTGATGACATCGTCGGGATTGTTGCGGTTGACATACTTGTTCCAATTGTAATACAAGAACGGCACGCCTTTCTCATGTTCCCTCACGCTTTCACCTCGTGCCTTGGCTTCGGAGAACTGCGTAAACAGATTGCTCTTGCAGCCTTTGGCATCGGAGTCAAGGGCAAGAACAAGGGCATTGAACGGACTGACCGAAAAGCCCTTGGGATAGAGCTTCGGATATAGCTTCCCACTTGCGTTCAACCAATGTCCCTTGGCATCTACCGCACTCGTCAGTGCCTCAGTAAGCAGCGACACCTGTTTCTCCGCCGCCCGCTTCTCAAAATCTGATTTCTCTTTCATGCTTTTATTTTTTTATTGTATTCCTCTTGGTCGTATCATTGTTTCCCGTGTCTGTTCCTCATATTGATTCGCTGCCAGCTGTCGCATCTGGTCGTTCTTGGCGAGTATGGCATTAGCCAACGTATTCAGTGACAATGCCCCCGACTGGTACGCCCCAATCACGCTGTCAGGCAGTTGGATGGTACATGGCACATTATCGATGTTGGCAACAAGACACCGCCCTTGCAGCATCGGGTTGCTGATGCGAGGATTGAGTGGCTCATCGGGATATTGTCGGTACTGCACACGTGACGCACCAGCACCCACCACAGTTGGCGCAATGCCTTCCTGCTGTTTCCTGCCCAGCACCTCATGTCCCGCCTTGTTGAGCAGATTGGCACCTCCCATACCCATCAGCAGCATCTTCAGTATAGGATTCTTCACGAACATTCCAGCCACAATGGAGGCCAAAGGAAGGAGGCTGTTGTCCATATTGAGCGACTTCGTCTTGCCCGTGAACAGTCCTACCAGTACATCGGGCAGCATCGCCAACACATAGCCAAGGTTCTTGCCAATGTCAGAAAAGCCGTTCAGCCCGAAGCTCTGTAAAAGTCCGTCCCATCCGCTTTCATTGGTCTGCAAGGCGGCTTGCTCTGGCGGTTCTACAGATGCTGTTGCCTCTTCAGTCGATGAATCAGGAGTTTCCTGCGGTTCTGCTTTCTTCTCCTTCTCAGCCTCTGCATCAAGTCTCGCCTTAACCTCCAGATACTCGTCTTCCTGTCCGGGTGCGACTATCAAGGGCACATCCTTGTACTTGCCTGTACGTTTGGCTGCTTCGTTTCTCTGAGGGTCAAGGAACGTACCTTTATTCCATGGGAAGGAGGTCTGTTCAGTTTGTTTCGTCCAATCCATAAATGTGATATTGCTCGTGGGAATCTTGTTCTTGAAATGGCTGTTGGTAGCCTTGATATAGCTGTTCTCGTGATTCTTGATGACTTTTGCCTGCTTGCGGAATGAGGCGAAGACGTTGGTGTCCGTACAAAAAACGCCTTTGCTGATACACTCCTCGACACTGACCTCTTGGCTGCTGTCTTTTTTGCTTAGGTGGTCCATGCCGACATTCATCACCATATCGATACCGACAAACTTGGCGAAAGTCGCCCATGAGCCGATTCCTCCCATGGCTACGGCATCGGCACCCGCTCCGGCAGCCCATCCCGCCGCCTTCTCTGTCCGAGAGGGCTTATAGGCTGCCTCTCCTCTCGCTTCTATTTCTGCAGCAAGTGGTGACTTGTTCAGTTCATAGGGCAGACCGAACAGACTGCTCTGTGCCGCTTTGCGGATGATATAGTCGGCAGAGGATTTGGGCATACGGTCTTTCACCAGTTTTTCTATCATCAGTTGTTCCATGCGGTGGTCGATATAGGCGTATGCCAAATCACAGCCGAGTTGTTTAGATAGTGCATCGTACCGTTCTCGTCCTATCTCCGTTACCACCGCCTTGCGCCATTCCTCTGCCATCACGGCAAGGTCACGCTGTATGTCCTTGTTGCCGATAATAGCCTCCTTGCACATCGCCAGATAGTCTTCGGCGGTCTTGCTGTTCCACTCGCCTGTAATCCTCAGCGTGGCGTATGGGTCATCACCGGGCATATTGGCAGTGGCCAATGAGCGTAGGATGCCAGCCGTGCTGTTGGAGTAGGCCCGCATCTCGTCTGCCTGTCTGTTGGACAAGTCCCGCTGCACCCTGCCCATCACGGGGGCTAGGTGACACCCAAAGTAGTCGCCCATCAGACGCTCTATCTCTGCGAATCGCTGACTGTTCTTTACTGCCATATACCTTTTTATATATTATACTGCTGTAATATCTGTTCCTTTGTCTGCTCGATGGCATTGTGATATATCTCCATCTGCTTAGGATAGTGTTTCTCCAACCATGCGTCCTTGTCCACTTGGCGGTGAATGAACTGCACAGCCATACGTTCCTCTATCTCCACGGAAGGTTCTCCCTCTTCCTTGCCATTGAACCATGCCTTTGTCCACCATCTCACGCCAGCCCGGTCGGGATAGACGCTCACCATTCTCGGTATGTCGAAACTCTGGATATCCACGTCCAAGTCGGCAAGCGGATCGATGATGCCGTCATGCGTCAGGGCTTGCTCTTGGAGTTTTTTTTTAATACCTCGTTCATCGTGGAGAGATACACCTGATGTCGCATGGCAAGATAGTTGAGAAAATCGGCAATGAGCAGGTTCTGTACCTTAGCCGCCAAAGGCATACAGCGGTTGCCGATGCCCAAGGGATTAGCCATGCTCGGTATGGTCTCGTAGAAGTAATGCTTGCTCGCTCCCAACGAGAAGATGTTTCTCAACGACTGTTCCGTATGCTCGGGCAGAGAGTATGCTCCCTGTTGAAGGTCCTCGAAATAGGAGGGGAGGAAGCGGAGCATCAATGTCTCTATCTCCTGACGGTCGGTGTCGTAGGGTGAAGGGATGTTCATGTCCAATGCCTCGCCCATACCTATTCGTGCATTGTGCTCCAATGCCTTGATATTGCCGTAGAGCATGGTGAGGAACTCCAACGGATTGATTTCCTCTCCGTCAAACCTCACCTCCATGTGCAGCAGGTCGCCGCTGATGGCGATGGTCTGACCAGCCTTGACGCTTTGGGAGAAGTTGGCGAAGACATTGGAGAGATGCCTGTAGGTCACCTCATATTTGCCGTAGCGGATGGTCTGGTAGATGCCATGCTCCGCGTCAGACCCGATGGCTGACACGGTTCCCGTAGCCACTGCCGATAGCAGGTAGTGGTTCACAGAGAAGTCTATGCCGTGATGGAAGAACGGCTCTCCCGTAACGGGGTGCTTCTGCTCTCCGTAACCCAAGGACATCTGCACGTCCTGCTTTGTTGGCTCCTCAAACGGCATACAGTAGCCGCTCGATGAGCGTAGTATCATTTCTTCTGTATATTTGACCTGCGGTCTTCCTCCTCTTTGTAAAGCAGAGTCAATGCCTGCATTGCTCTGCGTTTCCTTCATTCGTCGGTTCATATCGCTGTATATTAGTTATCGTTTCATTCCTCTGCTTTGGGTCTCTGCCTCTTCCATATTCTGCCCATGCGAAGATGTGCCGCCTCCGTTAGGCAGAGCTTGCGCCACCTTAGAATTGTTACCGATGATCATCGCTCCAAGCAGGGCACCCGCAATCTTGCTCATCCAACCAAAGCGTCCGAATACCATGAAGGCGGCAGCCACCAGTCCGACGATGCTCATACCTGACACGTTGCCCTTGCCGATATTGCCAAAGAGATTGCCTATCATGTCGCATCCTCCGCCACCAAACATATTCCGGAAGAAGTCACTGATACCGCTAAACTGGGTGTCCATCTTTCCGGCTACAGTGTTCACAGCATCAACGGCTTCACCAGCCTTGCCCGTCAGACGTTGCACATCGTTGGCAGTTTGCGCCACCGCTTCCGTGGCATTCTCGCCGATGACAGCATCACCTACTATGCGTGCCACGCTCTTGTCTGTGGTCAGCTTCTCCCATGTCACATAGCCTGCGGCACTACCCACTGCGGCTGTCTGCATAGCCTTGCCGGCTTCCATAAGGGTGCGTTGCGGGTGGAGTGCTGCGCTGCCTAAGGTCTTTCCAGTTACTCCGATGACATGGCCGGTACCTCGTGCCGCCTTGACACCATATTTCAATAATGAACTCCAAAATCCCATATCTTATCGTTTTTTAATCACGGTTTTACGTTCTTGCCCACCTGCTTCCACCGCCTCTTGGCAGCCGCCGCTATCTCGGCTTTGTTCGCTTTGGCGGGTCTTGCCCCTTCATCTATCTCCATCCAGACATCGCCCATGGTGGTGTATTTCACCGCCCTCGTCAGTCGTTTCAACTGCTTGTTCATCTTCTTCAACTTGGGACGGATGCCGAAGACTATCTCCACACGCTCCTTTTCGGTCATCTTGTTGCCCGACAGGCATACTGTGCGGATGTCATTCACAATCTCGATGCTGTTCATAATCAGCTCGCGGTATATCTTGTTGCGCTTGGCAGACAGGGCTACGGCAAGTCCATTAGCTGGATGGGCATCTAATTGAGCCACCAATCCTCCCATGTTGTCCACCAACTGACCTATCTCGTGATAGAAACCGTATATCTGTGCGGCATAGCTGACGATGGAACGGAAGGAGTCCAGATAGTTGTTGAACTCCCGTTGCAGGTCGGTAGTGGCTTCCACTTCCTCCTTGGTCCAGATATGGCCGGTGGATTGTAGCAGCATCACCTTCTCCTGGTTCTTCAGTTCTTTCTCTGCTTTATTGGTGTACATCAGAATCATCCCCGCAAGAGTCGGGTCGTTCTGCGCCCGCACTCCTGCAAAGGATGACAACATTAATATGGAATAAACAACTATAACTCTCATATCTTATTTTCTTTATAATTAGCCACCATTCCCGACAATTCCGTTGTCGGGCAGTCACTCTCCACTCACTCTCGCCGCCCGTCTCCACCGTCCCATAGCCTGAGCCGCAATCTCCCCGTTGCTGCGGTATATCATCCCTGCCGTCACGCTGTTCCACACATCGGTCAAGGTGTAATAGCGTATAGATAGGTAGAGCCGATGCAGCTTCTTGCTGAAGGCACTCAGCTTGTCGTTCAATGCCCACAGCGTTTTGCTGCGTTCCGCTCCTGTCAGCATGTTCTCTTTACCTCCCTTGGCGACGGCATCTTTCAGCAGTGTGAAAACAGACACCAATTCAGTGGCGGTCTCCATATACAGGTTATTCATAGAGAGGGTAGCGACGATGCCTTGCGGATTGTTGCTGATGGCCTTGCGCATCTTACACAAGGTGATGAATATCTTCACACCATCATCGTACAGATAGGTACAGGCTTTGAGGGAAGAAGCATAACCGCTGGCGGTCTTCAGATAACTGTTGTACTTCTTCTCCCATTCGTGTATCTTTGTGAACTCTGCGGCGATGGTGTTCTGCAACAGGGCTGTCTTGGTCTGACCCTTGATTTCCTTCTCTATCTCGCCGTTGATGGCTTCGTTGCCCTCAGCCAGTGCCATCCATTCCAAAGGGTTGGCTGTAACAATCTGTGCATGGGCTGACGGAATGGCAAGTACCAATGCCACGACAATGAACCAAATCTTATCTATTCGTAATCTCATATACGCCCTTTCTTCGTTTGTTCGTTTCTACTCTTGTTCGTATCACACTCACCACGTCATAGCTGTTGCTGATGCCTGTCATTTCCAGTTTCGGTGTCGTTCTGTCCATCGACAACACGGTCACGCTTTTCAGTCCGCACAACTGCTGCATCAAAGTCTGGTGCTCGGCAAAGTCCACCACTCGGTACAGCTCCATATAGTTCACGCTCCGCTGAAACACTCCGTGCTCACAGATGAGTTGCTCGCTCCCGATATGGTAGCGGATGCTCCTCAGATAAAAGAATCGGTAGAGTAAACAAAGGGAAAACAAGAGACTGGTGACAAGCAACAGGGTACTATATGCACAGTCTGGCAATCCTCCAACAAGGAGCATTGCCAAGCACAACAGCAACAGTGGCAGCTCGTTAATGAAATACTGCCCGATGCTGGGTTGTAGGGAGATGATGCTGTTATCTTCTTGTCTCATACGCTTCTACGATATGTATTCTTTTCTTCTTTTTCCCTTTGTTTTTCTGCCTTGCCGGCTGCGATGAACTCGGCATAGTCGAAGGTGTCTGGCTCGCCCTTGGCAATCAGTTCTGCTGATTTCTTGTTGAGCAGCGCATCGTTCCAGTCCTTGTAGCAACCCAACGGATGGTAGGCTTGCACATGCTCATGACGGAAGCCCATCTCTGCTGCCACCTTCCTGAAGTTTGCCACAAACTGCCGTCCTGCATCATCCTTGTCAAAACCCAAATAGTGCCGTGCGTTGGGCGTGACGGACAGAAGTCCTCGCATCTGTCCCTCGGTGGGTGTGCCACCCGTAGATACATACACCATCTTCACAGGATTTATCTGATACTCTGCCATGGCATCGTAGGCACTCTCAAACCATACTATCTCGCTTGCTTTCTCCAACGGCTTTCCCGTCAGATTGGCAATCCACAATCCTTCACTGCTGTTGCTCCCCTCTGCCTTGCCCTTATAACCGCCGCTTCCATCTATCTTTGGTCGCCCTCGTTCCTCAAAGCCCACGGTCTTATCGGGTGCCTTTGGCAGTACAAGCGGAAAGGCAAGGTTAGCAAAGGTGAGTCCATCCGTCCGATGCTTGGTAGCCAAACAGAAATGCCGATGAAAAGCATACTGCGTATAGAGGTCGATGCCCCGGAACTTGAAATAGGGATAAAAATGTTTCTGCGTTTCCCTGTCCTGCGGATTGAACTTATGGATGTCGTAGTCATTCAGGTTGAATGGCTTGATGTCCTTCTTCGGCTCAGCAATCTTCGAGGGTCTGTCCTCGATGGGCTGGTTGAGCAGTCGGTTGCAGACAAGGTTGACGAGTCGGTCAGGAGACATTCCCACCTTGTTCTCTGAAAACATTTCAGGATGCTCCTTGATGAACGAAATGACATTATACACCTTTTGCTGCGGCGGTTGGAAGCAACACTTACCGTTCTGCGTGACGATGAACTTATCGCCACGCACCCGTCTGCCCTCGCTGTCAGTACGCACATACGACGGATAACGCAAGCCATCTCTCTTGTTCAGATGATACCCTGCGTCCACCAGCACTTCCTGTATGCTCAACCTATCCAGAAAGTCATCGTATGTCAGCTCACTACTCATTATAGATTGTAAATTCTAAATTGTTAATATCCTCGCCTTATCTCCGTGGCAACATGATTGGCTTCTGCCTCAAAGTACCTTGCAGCAATCTCTTGTGGTGAATCCACCCCCGGCTTGAAGTAAGGTCGTGGACCTCCATGATGCTCCGCATACAACTCTGGTGCTGGATGGTGATGATGGTGGTTCATGTCATGAGCAACCTCTGCCGTAACGACCGCTCCTGCCGTCAGTGCCGCCAGTATCTTCGTACCCAGTCCGGCATTGGCTTCTGGACGTGTCTTCATATCGACCTCATTGAATACCTTCGAGAACAGTTTCATGCGATGGTAGTCATCCACCGCCAAGAACTTGTCATAGTCCTTCTGCTTGATTTCGTGCGTGATGGCTTCACCGTTGATGATGGCGGTCATGCGATACTTGTCTTCGCCTTTCTTTTCTCCCTCTGTTTGTGGAACTTTCTCCACCACAATGTCACCGACTTCCACCTCACGCCCATGCGCTCCCTCACGATACCAGCCTTTGTTCTCATTGAGCAACGCAAGGTCTTCACCTCTCACCATGGCATCGCCTTGCAACACGTCCCTTCTGACAGTCTCTTCCTCCTCCAACGGAAGCAACAGTTTCTCGTCTTGTTGCTGTCGCTGCTGCAACTCCTGTTCAAGTTCGGGATGCAGATGCAGGTCGATACGCTCTTTGCTATTCAGTGTGTCTATCAGGATTCTGTCAGCAAAGTCGTCCTTGATGATGCCATTCAGCAACTCCAAGCGTTGAACGACGGACACTTCCTTGATGGAGTTGGAGGTGAGCTTCTTCAGTTCCTCATCTGTCAGGTCATACACCATATCAGCATTGACGCTATTCGATTGGATGGTCAGCGTCTTCGCATTCTCATCAATGATGATGCCATGCGAAGCCAGACATTCCTGCCACTTCTCATTGGTAAAATAGACAGGCGAGGTTATCAATTCCTTATAGGGCTTGGCTGGTTCCGTGCTTCTCGGGCGGCTGATGGATGGTGTGATAATCCCTTCCAAATCTTTCAGCACATCCTGTTGCTGTGGACTATAACTCTGCTGTTGACCCTTGTAATAGAACCCGTAACCGCCGCTCTGTAACTCGCCCGGCTTCATTCTGCCGTCCCATCTCTCTGGCACAATCGGGGCTTCGGGGAAGAAAAGTCGTCCTCCAACTCTGCGAAGATGAAATCCTTCCTGACTGCGAGGTGTCCAACCTAAGAAGGGTGGTGGCATACCGATGCGCCCCATCCGTCCATACTCGCCGATACCAACACGATAACCGTGCAGCCCCATAGCCACACGACCGTTGGCATTACGTGCATGGACGAAGTTCTTGGGCATATAGAAGTCGTTGCCCACAATGCCTGTGAAGGTATTGTAGGCTAACTTGTTGGCATGATTCGTTCCCCAGTCGGTCAGAGCCAACATCTGCTTCTCGGTGATGTTATAGGTGAGCAGCGGACTGTCATGACCTTGCACCACAAGTTGATAGCCGCTGCCATTGCTCACCACATGAGCCTGCATACCATTGCGCATGAGCAGGTCACGCATCTCTGGCTGCAGGTCCATCTGTTGGGGATTCGTATTCTTTCTTATCGCCATATCGCTATGTTGTTATGCTTCTCCGTTCTCTATTGCCTTCTCCAGTTCTTCATCCTTGTGATGTACAAACTGCTCTGCACTCTCTTCACAAATGCAGAGTCCTTTCTTCAGACAATAGCTCTCATATTCTTCCTGCCATTCAGCAGAATGATGGTTGACATACTCCAACCAACCGTACTCGCCGCTCTGTATCTTCTCGACGAGCACATCCTCTGGATAATATTTATTTGATGCCATATACTTATTATATTATGTGTAGATTACTTATGCATGGAAAAAGAGGCGCGGTTGCGCTCTCCATTCTTCTTCTGCTCATTCCAAAGCTCCTCGGTGTATTCCTCTTCAGGCACATAGTCGAGATTGCCGTCATCGTCCATAACCCAACAGCCATAGCACCCGAAGGTGTATTTGTCCCACTCTCGCTTGGTGTTCTCTTTCCACTTCTGACTGTCGCCTTGGTTGATTCGGATTCCTGTCTTGTCGTTCAGGTCAATGCCCACCGTCACCTGTTCATCCTCCATGATGAGCGTGAGCGGTTCACCCTTCTGCATTACAGTCAGTTCTGCCGAACTCAGTTTCAGTTCGTCCTTCAACACTTCCAAGTTGCGCCCGATGACAGGCGTTGGCACGGACATCACCTGATTGGTCTCTGTGTCAATCTGCACGAAAGCCTTGCTGCTTCTGCCTTCCGCATCTTTCACGTCGGCAAGGATAGCCTTTCCAGCCAGCAAGTCCTCCTGCTGTTCCTGAGTGAAGGCCTCCAACGGTGACTTCTCCAACTGCGGATAGAACACCACATCCACCTTGCCGTCCTCCATACGGACCAACGCAAATCGGGTGCGGCTCTTCAATGTCTCGCCCTCATCATTAGTCACCTGAATGGGCAACAACGGTGAACGTCGTCCTTGACCAATATCTTCCAACGCCCACATGGGCAGGTCTTCAATCTTCTCTTGTGTGAGACCAAAACGAGCCAGTGTCTGATATGGCACCTCGCTCTCTTCAAATCGTACTTGCTTCATACTTTATAATTGAATTTGAAATTAAACTCGTGCAAAGTTATACACCTATCCAGAGACAAGCAGAATTACATAAGATAATGCGTGCTATTTTTGACGATTATTATTATTTGAGTTTGATTTCTGCTCAAAAATCAAACTCGATTGCTATATTATGTTACAATCTTCATTTCATCCCATAGTTCTTTATGCCAGTGCGAAAATTGCTTGTTACTTTTGCACCATGAAACGATTTTTACTCATCACAATAGTGCTGCTATACTGTTCATCAGTTACAGTATTCGCCCAGTTCAACACCGTCACACAGACTAAGGTACACCGCAAGGCTGTGCCAAAAACGATGCAGTCCACAACACCCGAACAACTGCCTCCGTGCTCGCCGCATAAGCGGCGAGACTCTCTTGCCTTTACCCAAATACAAAACCAAACGGAGCAGACCGACCGCCTCACGGCACTTGTCAGTCCACTCCGTCACATATCTGTCACCAGCCCTTTCGGCTATCGCAGAGACCCATTCACAAAAAGAAAATCCCTACACAACGGGCTTGATTTGAAGGCAAATTACGAACCCGCATACGCCATGATGCACGGCGAGGTCATCAAGGTAGGTAGGGACAAACGTTCAGGCCTCTATGTCACCCTCCGTCACGGCGACTTCACCGTCAGCTATTGCCACCTCTCCCAAACTCTCGTCACCAAAGGCACCCACGTCCATCCCGGCACCATCATCGCCTTGACTGGCAACAGTGGACGTAGCACAGGACCACATCTTCATTTGACACTAAAAAAGGATGGCAAGAACATCAATCCTGCCATCCTTCTTAGTGTTTTGGAAGACCGTATAGGTTACCTAGTACCCAAATAATACCCTTTTGCTATTCTTACTTGAAATCACATTTATTATTTTTACTCAACTAAAAACAAATGCAAACTCAAGCAGCAGATAAACGCAATATGAATCCTACCACAAAACCACCTAATGCAGCAAATAAATAGGAAGAAGCATTTTCAACCTTATTCTTGTTGACAAAATAACAAATGATTCCAATCAAAGGAATTAGGAATGAACAGATGAGAGCAAACACGCCTGCTTTTTCTGATTTTTCTTCAGCCATAATTTTGATGTTTAAAAGTTATTTGAATTATTTGAATTTAACAGATTCGAGCAACTCGTCCACATAGTCGGTAGAGTTATCCAAATCATAGAAAGAAGCCACAAACACTTTACCTGTTTCGTCATCAAAAAGAAGATAATAACGCCAATAAACATAAACACCATTCACATAGTGTTTGGTTATCCTATACAAACAATCATTACCATTTACGTTTATAGTTCCTCTATCGACATTGTCAGTATTATAATTCCTTATATCTTCATCTTTCCAACTATTCCAATAACTATCAAAATTTTCAATTGATTTGTCTGAATCATAATCTGAGCACATAGTACAGCTACCTATTTCATCATTATTTATACTAAACACGGTTGCACTTGTCCCTTCGATATCCACCACTTGACTTTCGCACCCAAAGCTATCTGGAATAGTAAAAATCACACGTCCGTCTGTTCTTTGATTATATGCAAGTTCTGTTTTTCTCAACTCAGTTTCCTGAGTAGTTCTTGAATCTACCAAAGAGTTAATTTGAGAATAGCCAACAATAAATAAAAAAACAGGGAGAAGTACAGAAGCAGCAACTATTGCCCAATCGGTAGAAGAAACTTTTCTGAATGATTTAGGTAAAACGTCTTGAACCTGATTAGAGAATGTTAGATATAAGAACCAAATAATTCCCCAAATGACACTTCTTACTACCTGTGTTACACTCTGGAGTCCGTTCTCTTCTGTAGATCCACTAATTAAAACAAATAGATTGGTCAAGAATACAAGAGCTACATATGTTTTACCCCAAAATACCGCATTTGGCTTTCTATTTAAAAATGAATAGACAGTAAATCCTGCCACAGCTAAAATGAGTAATCCAGTAACAATATCTACAGCTCCTAAACAGAAATTGCCAGCATAATCCGCAGCATTAAATGTGGCTATAGGATATATCGCACTGATTAATCCTCCAACGATAATGGCAAAAAAGAAAAAGGACAGCCATCCATGTATTTCTGTATTTGATTTTAACCATTCACTAGTAAATTCAACAGGTTGAGAATCATTAGAGAGTGGAGTCTCATCAGATGATTCTTTTGTTAAAGTAGTGTAATCCTCGACTTTGTTAATATTTTCACTAGACTGTTCTTTAATTGGCCGCCAGTTATTAATGGGATAGTTTGTTAAATCAGTATGTAGGTCTTTGTTTGCTACATACTGATCATCGATAGCTAGGAAGGTGTATTGATATTGAAAATAATAATCTTGAAATAGATTATTCAAAACATTCACTAGTGACCCATTACTAGTTCCGCTATTAACAATTCGATAAGCATAATTATTAATAATGCTCTGACTAGGTTTTTCATCGATTAAAATTTCATATTCTGTTTTAGAGACAGAACTTAAACATGAACTAACGGCATCTTTTCTATTCTGTGCTAGGGCTGATATTACGTCAAATACTATACCTTGCAAAGAATCCCCAGAAATATCCATTCCGAAAGGAATATTGAGGTAAGCTGTAAGATTATCTCCAAATCGATTAGGTATTATTTTGCTTACAATAAGCATGATACCCGTCTTAACAGGAGATAATAATAATATGGATGTACCTGATGTTTTACCAAACAACTTGTCATAACAGGTTCTTACATCCATGACATGATTTAACCATTCTGCTTCTCGATTAGAAGCATAAATCATCTGACGTCCACCTGAACAATGGAAACAAGCTGTTTCTATATGACCTTTCATTTTGCTTAAATCTTATTTGTATTTATTATAGGAACCACGTCAAGAAACATCCAATTCGTTGATCATAGTCATTGGTATTCTTGAAAAGACCTTGATCTTTTAAGTATTTCTTGTAATATATACCGAAATCAAGATTCTTGCTGGCAAAACCAACCTGAGGTTCAATAGATAAAGTTTGTTTATTTACCCCGAAATATTCACCTTCAGCAAAGTTAAACCCGAATGCAGCATTACACCCAATATAAAATTTGCTATATGTGCCAGTCTTAAACAGATTAAATCTCAAACCAACAGGAACTTCGACAGCATGAGCCACTGTTAATACTGCAGAATCGTCCCAATAATAATCTGCATCACTATCTAAATACATTGAATACGAGTATTCTGCTCCAAAAAGGAGATTAACAGGATCACTCCACCTACCAAATCTAAACTTAATTCCTGTACCAACACCCATTATATCATCAAGGTAATCCAAATGGAAAATATTCCATCCCACCATAAATCGGTTTTTCCACCAAGCTTTATGAGCTGCAACTTTTCTCTGATGTTCGTAGTATGCTTTGTCTGACTTAACTTTATTAATGTAGCGCTTTACCAAGGCTTTAGTATCGTCATCCTTTGCATAGGACATTGCTTCATTCATACTGTAATCCGAAGAATAAGTAGAAAGTGAAGCTCCAAGTAATGCGGCTAATCTATTCGACGTAGGATTGTAGTATGAACTAGATGAAGAAAGAGTATTAAGATACTTTCTTACTTTTTCAACATCAGAACTTGAAATTACATCATCAAACTCTCTCTTGTCATTTATTGCCTTATAGTGTTGTGCTGGAAGTCCAGACAAAGTTTGATAATTATTGGCATCTTTCAAATACGAATATGCCAAGGTGTAATTATTGGTAGAATAATACCTTTCTCCTTTAAGTATATTGAGTCGATATTTAGCTTGATTAATATATGATGAAGAAGGATAACTTTGAATAAATGCATTTAGTTTTTCTTCATCATTGCTGTTCTTGCAGTTGTTCCATTCTATTTCTGCCTGAATATTCTTGATAGCCTTATAAGCATCATCCTTATATGCTAGAATCGAGGAACTTGACAAATATGTGTTATAAGCACTAATGGTATTTTGTTCTTTTGCCTTTTTCCACATATTATAATCCTCTATACGTTTCTTTGCTTGAGAAACGTATTCGCTATTTGGATATTTTGATATGAAGTTCTCTAACGAGCTAATTGTACCAGCATTACATGCATCAATATAAGCCTGATAAATCAGTTGTTTCTGTTTCTTTATTCCAGATTCACAATTTTCTAATAACTCCTTAGCTTTAGAATTATTAGGATCTAATTTAAGCAAGCTATTTAATGTTTTTTGAGCCGCCACATAATCGCCTTTGGCAATATAATTTTGAGCATCTGATAGTTTCTTTTTTATCATCGTACTCTTATCAAACTGCTGCATAGGCATGGTTCCTGCAAGTACAGAATTTGTACTTGACATTGTTATCATGCCAAGCACAAAGAATAAGATTATGAATTTATTAAACTTCATACCAATTGTCTTTCTACATATTATAGCTATAGGCTTCATTCTCATTCGTAATCAGATAAGTACCGCTATCAGTAAATGTAATCTTATCTGGCTTAAATGATATAGATTTCAGTTTAACTTCTAAGTTAGTTGGGATATTACTATAGAAGATTCCGTTCTGACAAATTACAACCAACGCACGATTAGTAACCATCGTGTCCAGTCTTCACGGACAAGGACAGCCCTTTGTTCACGGCAACAGGCAT
>ERZ773200.339-NODE-339-length-51994-cov-55.435896_pt1 | contig 51994 bp, 45 predicted proteins | sample MGYA00581008_ERZ773200 | MGnify/ENA primary metagenome ERZ773200 (study PRJEB29015, sample SAMEA2737770) | human gut metagenome | biome: human gut; feature: human-associated habitat; material: faeces | place: China | collected 2012 ... | reverse complement strand
CCACACCCACGACCTTTGAAAAGGTCGACCAAACTTTTATAATTGTTTGGTAAATCATTTCGCTAAACAATAATTTATCTAAATGAATATTATTTTCAAAACTGAAAATAATAATATCGGTGATGAAAAATGTATAAAGATATGCCGTTAGGCTTTGTAAATGCACTTGCAAAAAATGAAAGTGCAATGCAAAAATTTGCTCAAATGGAAAAAAGCGAAAAAGAAATCGTGCTTGAAAAAGCGCACAATGTTTCATCCAAACAGGAAATGCAAAACCTCATCAACAGCATAGGCTCATAACTAAAGACGGTCTTTCGACCGCCTTTTTTCTTTAAAATAATTTACAAATTTGAACTGTTATCAAAGCGTTTTCGTAAAAGTTTTAAAGCCTTGGTTTCAATTCTGCTTACATACGAACGGGAAATATTCAGTTTCTGTGCAATCTTTTTCTGCGTAAGCGGCTCGCTCCCGTCAAGTCCGTAGCGCATAACAATTATCATTTTTTCCCTTGGTGAAAGCTCTTCGTTAATAAACTGACCGAGCTTTTTACTGTTGAGTTGAAAATCAATCTGCTCAAGTATATTGTCATCAACCGCTATTATATCAAGCAAAGTCAGCGGATTTCCGTCCTTATCGCTGTCAATCGCTTCGTTGAGTGAAATATCCTGCGCCGTCTTTTTAGCATTACGGAAATGCATTAATATTTCATTCTCGATACATCGTGACGCATAACTTGAAAGCTTAATTTTTTTGCTTATGTCATAGGTATTTATCGCTTTTATAAGTCCGATAGTGCCGATTGACACAAGATCATCTTGTTCACTCTGATTGCCGTAATATTTTTTTATAATGTGTGCCACAAGCCTTAAATTATGTTCAACAAGAATATTTCTCGCCTCTATATCCCCTTTTGCACTCCGCACAAGATACTCGTGCTCCTCTTTTTCGGAAAGAGGTTTTGGAAAAGAGCCGTTTCCGCAGATATGAAGAATAAAAAAGCAAAGGTACTTCCCCAGAAAATTAATTAATTCAATCATAAAATCACCCCTGACAATGCTTATAATCGGATTTATACCTAATTATAAGTATTCATTCAGGAGTGAGATTTTGCTTGTACCCACCTAAATATCGTAAGAAATAATTTTTTTATTCTTAATTACAATTTCTTTGTTGCAAATTTCTTTTGCCGCCATTTTATGAGAAATTAAAATACAAGTTTTATCTTTGAGTGTTTTAAGATTTTTAAGCAGTTGAACTTCTGTTTCGGCGTCAAGTGCCGAGGTTGCCTCATCAAAAATAATAATCGGAGAATTACAGTAAACCGCTCTCGCAATCGCAATTCTTTGTATCTGACCCTCCGACAAGCCCTTTCCGTTCTCACCCACGACAGTATCAAGTCCATTTGGCAATCTGTTTATAAAATCATAAGCGCAGGCAATTTTCGCAGACTCAATAATTCTTTCGTTATCGGGATTATTCGACACAAATGCAATGTTATCTCTGATTGTACCCGAAAGCAGAAAATTACCTTGCGGTACATACGAAAACATACATCTTATATTTTTATCGACAAACACATTTTCTCCGTTTGAAAGTGAGAGATAAATCTCGCCTTTATCGGGTGAAATTACATTAAGCAAAAGCTTTGTAAGCGTACTTTTGCCTATTCCTGAAATTCCCGCAAGCAATGCAAAATCACCTTTTTTTAGCACAAGACTTGTATTTTCAAGCACATTTTCCCTGCCGTAGCTGAAAGTAATATTATCAAAAACTATTTTTTCTGTCTTATCATACAGCTTTTCGGTATCGATTGCAGAATTATTTACCACATCTTCATTATCGAGATTTTCAATATCCATAAGTCGCTCCGCACTTGCAAGAGCAGAATAATATGACGGCAAAATACTGCTGATACCACGAACAGGGCCTTGAATTTGCGACACAAGCGCAAGCATAGAAGTCAATACACCGTATGTAATGGTATGGTCGCTGATTGCAAAAGCACCCCAAATTAAAGCATACATATATCCGAGGGCAAATATAAAAGAAAATCCGGTTGTGGCAACTATAGAGATATAATTTCTTTTTCGTTTTATTTTAAAATTATTCTGTTGCAAATTCATAGCATTTTCAGACACCTTATTTTCAGCGCCAAAAACTTTTACCACAAGCAGACTTGAAAAAATCTCCTGAAAAAACGATCTTGTCTTACCGTCAGATTCCTGTACCGCCTTATGCAATGTTTTCATTTTTGACTTAAAAAGCAGTACAACAACAAACATAAGCGCACCGCCGAAAACAAAAACAAGGCTGAAAGTTTTATCAATAGCAAACAGTACAACAAAAACACCAACCAATTTTACGATAAAATACACCATATTCGGCACTATAGAAATAATCGAACTGACTAAAACCGACACATCGCTTGTTATTCTGTTAAGTAGTTCGCCGGTGTGTATGCTTGAAATCTCATTATATTTTTTTCTGATAATATTATCGAAAATATCTTGTTTTATAGAAATTTCAAGTTTTGACGATACATTGAAAGTCAGCACCTTACTTATAATTCTTATGACAAGCTGTGCGATCGTAAGTGAAATAAGTATAATTGCGAAATACACAATTCCGCCGACATCAGAGTTAACCGCCGAATCCACAATACCCCTCGACAAAGTAGCGACCGCAACACCGAGATATGCCATTCCGCCGAAAATAACAGACATAATTATAATACCGAAAATCTGTGGTTTGGCTTTTTTTACTATCCACTTATTGGTTTCGGAATCAAGTATTTTTTTCAGCTTTTCCATAGCTATCTCCTGTCAGTAAAAATTTTTCGCAAATTTCCGCCGATTCAATATTCATATTGCATTTTAGCAAATAGAAATAATTTTCCTTAATCAACTTATCAGCCGTATTTAACATATATCCCGCATATTCATCATCAAGAGAAAATTTAATCGTATTTTTATATATTCTTGAAAAAATACTGTTTTTGTCAAGGACTTCAATACTGTTCTCCTCTGCCCTTTCAAGAAAAATAATGCCGCCGAGTTTTGCACGGATATTTTTATTTATCCCCGTTCCACCGTCAAAAGGCGAACCGTACACATACCAATCGTTGTCAATAAATCTGATAATCGGTTTATCATCATTGATTATCTGTACATTTTCAGCGCCGAATTTTTTTATCCACAGTTTTGTGTGCGTTGACTTGCCCACTCCCGAATCGGCAGAAAAAAGATACGCTTTGCCTTTATAAAGGATTGCAGACGAATGGAGAAATATTGCATTATATTTCAGAATTTTTTTATTGAAAACATCTGACATAAAAATACATTCCAATTCACCGATAGAAAAGAGCATATTCTCGTTGTATTTTTCACGCAGAAAATCTTCTTTAACTGCAAGTTTAATTTGAGCAGGTTCGTTGCCCGAATACTCATAATTCTTTGCTTTTTTTTCAAATGTCGGAAATTTAGGTCTTATATCGCTTATAATATCAGCAATTTTGTAAATCGGCATAACATCACCAAATTTTATTATATAACAAAATCTAAAAATAAGCAAGAAAAAGCACAGGTGTTGCCACCTGTGCTTAAGTTTAATAATTTAGTTTTGACCGTGAGCGATAAATGTCTGAATTGTTGTAGCATCAATTACATCAATAATTCTGTCCTTGTTAAAGTCGGCAGCCTTAACAGCGTCATCCGTTAATACAGACTCACCTGCAATGTAACGCTGAAGAAGTGTTACATCATTAACATCTATCTTGCCGTCAAGATTAACATCACCGTACAAAGTTTTTTCGTCAAGTGCAACAAAGTTAATTCCGTTTTCTTCTGCATAAGTTTCAGCATAAGAATTTGAATAACCGTAAATTGTAAGATTATCACACTTAGAAAAAGCATTAGGAGCAATATTCTTTACAGTCTTTGGAATTACTACTTTAGCAAGTGATGTGCAGCCTGAAAAAGCAAAATCCGAAATTGTACCGACAGAATTAGGAACAGTAAACTCTGTTAAAGAAGTGCAGTTCTGAAAAACCTGTCCGTTAATTACAGAAATATTAGAGCTGATGTTAATGTCAGTCAAAGAAGTACAGCCCATAAATGAACCGAAACCGATTTTATCAAGTGTACTCGGAATATTGACTGATTTTAAAGATGTACAGCCCGCAAACGAAAAATCGCCTATAGCGTCGATTGCCTTAGCGTTTGCAAATGATACAGATTCAATATCTTTATTATTCGTAAAAGCAGAATCGGCAATTTCCAATACGGTAAAGGAAGAAAGTTTGTTTGGAACTGACACATTTTTATCAGTGCCTGTATATCCGTAAATTCTACAATTGAAATCGCTTGTCGGCAAATATTTAAAACCGCTTTCTTCAAAAAAAGTTGCAGCATTTACAGTTAATACAGTTGAAAACAACATAACCAATACAACGGCTAAACTAATAATCTTTTTTAACTTATTAATTTTCATAATAAAACCTTATTAATCATCAAAATCATCGCCGGCGACACTTGCACCGCCACTGGCATGATTATCAGGATTACTCTGCTTTATATATTCAGGGTCATCGGTTTCGCCTGCAAGAATATTCTCAAACGAAAATTTTATGATCTCTATTTCAGGAGAAGCATATATTTTTTTGCTTGCCATTCAAATACCTCCATAAAGTATTTTCATCAGCAAGGCAGAAATAAATCTGCCTTGCCAAAAATCAAAATCATCCAAGTTCTGTAGCAGGCTGTAAATCAATGCTTGCTAAGTCAGATGTAATGTATGTAAGGTTACCGATATCATACATATTCATATATACAGGGTCACTCAAGTAAATCTTGTTTGACTTTGTATCATAAATATATGAGTAAACCTTCATAACATTCTGTTGAGCATTGTTATTGTTCTTAAACTGTAAGTAATACTCAATTCTGTTCTTTACAGAAATATCAGAGTTATTAATCTCATATCTGTAAATACTTCTGCTTGCACCATCCATTTCGTAAGTGCCTACCTTACCGTTAGCAGTTGCAGCCTTTACCTTATCGCCAATAGCAGCTGTATTAGAAGTTGTTTCAAAAGACTTGAGATCATCTTTAACAGCATCATATTTTGCAACAATTTCAAAAGCAATACCAACCTTTATGTTAGTATTATCTTTGATAAGTAACTGATCTTTATCAAAGCTGAGTGCAAAGTCTGTGTAGAGGTAATCAGTCTTTGAACCGCCTTCATTAAGAGTACCGTCACCCTTAACACCATTTTCATTTGTCCACTGGTTTCTGGTGTATTCAAGAAGTCTGATGCTTGCCTGTGACTCCTTGATTTCATTCTGTGCAAATCTGTTTGCATAAACAGGAACTATATAATAATCCTGATAGCTGATGTAGTTATATTCCTTAGAATATGACTTAGCAATAAGCTTATCATAACCGTTAAGAGTTGTAAGAGCAGTTAATCTCTTTGACATATCAGCATCAGGAGTACCTGACATATAAGTTGCTACTGCGTTGCTGTAATTTTGAGCCGCATCTAAGTTATCAAAGATTGCCCAGAAGCTGAATTCGTAATCGGTAGCACCCGAATAGTTAAATTTAGCTGGGAATTCATCTGTACCTGTCTTGTAGAGATAATCACCGTTCGACTTAGCTAATGTGCCATACTCAACTTCAGTAGGCAATGTCCATGAACCCGCAACTGTCAAAGCAGAAATTTTAGGATTAACAGTTTTTGTGTTAGAAAATACTGTTGCAGTATAATCATGGTCAATAATCGTATGATCCATATCCCACGTAATTTCTTCTCTGTAGTTTGAAACAAATGGAGCTTTCTTTGTGATGAATGCTTTGCTAAGCTGTTCTTTATTAAGACCAGCAGCTTCATTAGCAGCCCACATTTCCTCTAACTCAATACCGGATACTGTATCCTTAATAACATAAATCTGTTGATCGTCAAGTCTTGTAAAATAAACGTAAGTAATCTTGTATTCGAGTGGATTTGATGTAATCTTTGAATAGAACGGAATGTTTGACTTTATAAGTTTGTAAGAAACATTGCCATCGGCGTCAGTGCTATCTACAAACAACGACTTAATCTCACGGGTTACACTGTAAGTTTGCTCACCTGTGCCTGTAAATGTTGCATCATAACGCTTAGGTGTGTCACTGCTGTAACCTTCATAGAAGCCTTCTACTGTATCGTTACCGTAAGGTACGGTTCTAAGTGTAAGACGAATTTTATATGTGCTTGTATAAGTAACATATTTTGAAGGAATTACAAGGCTACCTGATGTTTCGGCAATAGACGCCTTAACAATATTGTTGCTGTCTATGATGTCTGCCTTAATAAAAGTTTTGCCATCTGCAGAGCCTGCAAGCAATGTGTGTGAAAGTGTTAATGTGCCGCTTGGAGTAGTAATGAAACGAGCAACATAAGTTGCGTTGTTTGTCATTGGGAAGTCAGCATCGGACTCATTAGTAATGAATGAATAACCGTCAGAAGTCTTAAGGTACCAGCCAATGAAATAGTAGTTAGCATCGGCATCTGTTTGAGCATGAACACTGAAGTTACCGCCGTCGACTATACCCTGACAAGTTGTCTTGCCGTTGGAATCAGCATTTGTAAAGTAAGCCTGAGCTTTAGTATTTACACCAACATTGCTGCCTTCAACAAATGCATCTTCAACAAACGGAGAAGTACCGTCTGCTTTGTACTCAATCTTAACATTAGCGGAAATCTTCTGAGCTTTCTTAGAGAAATACCAACGGCCGTCAGCACGAGTACCATTATCAGGACCTTGGAATATTGACTTTTCATATGCAATCTTTACAGGTAAACCGGCATGTGACTTAAGTTTTTTATAAGCTGCCTGATAAGTAGAGTCAACCTTGGTCTCATCAATAAGGCTAGAACAGTTGATTGTAGTAATGTATGTACCGTCTTTGTCATATACTGACCACTCGGTAGCATATTTACCAATATTTTTAATTTCCTTATAACCGTTAGATATTACTGTAAGATAATTGCTGTCATAAGTAGCAGTCCAATCTTTTGAAAGAATATTTCCAAAGATGTCAACGATATTACCATAGTAATCCTTAAGCGGTTCAAGCTCGTTCTTATTATAAGTAGAGCTGCTTAAACCTGCCTGTGAAGGCTTGTTATCTGTTGTAGTTCTGTAACGGAAATCGAAGATAATATTATCTACATCATTAGTTTCAGAAAGCTTGTAGAAGTCGTCATAGTCATAAGTCTGGCAGTTATCATTAATCTGGTCTTTAAAATTACCACTATGGATACTATCCCAGATATAGTTGTTCAATGTAATACCCTTAACAAAATTATCTTTATTACCGTTAAGGTATTTAGGAATCTGCATTGAATATTTACCACCCTCGTATACCAAAGGCTGACCGGGATAACCGCCAAGCGCATTCTTATTAGGAGAATTATATTCGCCTTCTAATACGCCATCTACGTATTTTTGTTCATCTACACCGTTTGTGTACCAAGCCTGAACAGCAACTGTGTTGCCCCACTTTTTCTGTACTGTTTCGTCAAAGCCCTCTACATAGAAAGTTACTGTATCAGTATCATCAATGTAGTAGTAAATAGGTGTGATTTCGATAAACTTATCTGTGCAATCCTGAGGAATTGTGTATTCAAATGAATATACGCCGTCAGCATTAGCCTTTGAGCTGTCAATAATTCCGTAAGAATAGCCGTTCACACAGAATGCTTTTACATAGTACTTGCTTCTGTAATCCTTATCAATTGTAGTTGTAACTGTAATTGTTGAGCCTAACTTTGCGTAGCCTTCTTCATAATAATCAGCAGATTTCTTCTTAGTTACATCATCGCCTGTGTAAGAAATTACAGTATCTGCCATATCAGCATACTTCTGATATGCAGTTCTGACAGTACCGTCTTTAGCATATACTTTAACTCTCGAAGAAACTGTGCCTGTAGCATCAGGAATAATCTCATAAGTTGTAGCCTTTGTAGAGTCAGTTGAACTCTCAACAATGTCAGTACCTTTGTAGTAACCGAGGTTAACCTTTACGCTTGAAATAGTATCTGCATAATCTTCAAGTACTCTAAATCTTGCGAAAGCTGTATTTACATAAGAAGATTCATCGTGCTTAGGCAATCCCCATCGGCTATCGCCGCAGTCAAAATACTTTGTATTAGCTTCATTAGCAACAGCTTTGGAATTATTGTAATTATCATACGCATATTCCCATGATGTTGACTTACCTACTGAATCAGAAATCGTAAAACAATATGTTTTAGAGGAGTCAAAGTGTTCACTGTCAAAGTAAGCATACACCTGTCCATCTGCGTCACGGTAAAGATTGAGATACTGAGTGAATTTACTCGGGTCTGAAGTGCTGTCGCTGTAAATGAGGTAAAGATTCGGAATCACTGTACCTGTAGCTTCAGCAAACTTTGCAAATACATCAGTTTCTTTTGTAAGTTTAAATGTGTATGTTGTATTTGTTGAAAGGCAATCGCTTGTACCGTTGATATCTGAGTACCAACCTTTAAATACATAACCTTCTTTAGCAACAGCATTAAATGTTACCTCTGTACCATACGGATGTGTGCCTTCAACTATAGAAGTGCCATTGCTCGAACAGCTGAAAGTACCCATTGTATCACTACTGCCTGTTGCATAACCAAAGCCTAAACGGCAATCCGGTTTTTGTGCAAATGTAGCAGAAACAGTTACATTGCTTGCAGGCATTGTGTAAGTATGTGTTGATTCGTTAGTAGCCGCAACATTCTTACCTTCAGCATCTATTACAGTAATAGCTTCAAGCTCATAACCGTCATCAGGTGTGGCTGTTACTGTAAATATTTCACCTGCCGCAAGTGAGGTTTTAGAAGGAGTAACTGTACCGTTTTTGATATTTTTATCAACAGTTACTGTGTAATTTACAGCTGTTGAAGCTGATGTAACTGTTACTGTTTTATCACCATCATATTTAATAGTAATATCAGACTGATTTGTTGTTTCAATTTGAAAATTACCATCTTTTGTTGTCAATTTACAGCCGTCATATTTAAGTGTAAAATTATCAACTGATATCCATGTGCTGTTTCCGGTAAATTTAAACTGATAAGTTCCGGCTGGTTTATTACTGTAAGTTATTGAATAAGTTTTGGTAGATTCATCATATGACATTTTATCATTTTCTTGTGCCGCTTTCCATGCTTCAGGACCATTAACAAGACTTGTTTCACCTGCAACATAATAAGGTGTAACTGTTGCACTTGGAATATATGTCGTCCAAGAAAGATTACCATTAGAATCAAACTTAATACAATTATAAGTGTTATTTTCAGGGACATTCATCTGCTGAGTAGATGTTGAGTCATATTTAACATTAAATGATCTAAAGTACTTATAAGAACCGGAATTTGATTTTGACAAATCAAATTTGTATATACCGGTACTTACATTAGTACATGCATCTGCATTTGTAGTTAATAATTCTTTCAAAGTAATACTATTATCATCAATGCAATTTAATTGCCAATATGGACTTATACTTGTGAGTGTATGTCCTGAATATGCAGAAATATCAACATACAAATATTGTTGATTAATTTCATTAGCCGCATTTGAAGTAACCATACCGACAAGCATAGTCGAAAGCATCATCATAACAGCAAGCACAATAGAAATCGACTGTTTGCCAATACGCTTGAAATTCGTTTTCATTTTTATTACCTCCATTAAAAAAATTGAAACATATGAGCCGAATAAAGTCTGTACCGTCCGAGAGGGAAGTTTTGCTTTGACGGCGACCGCTTTTACCGACTGACCTTCGGTGAATTTGCTGTATTAGGCAGTCAGACCATATACTAACCCATAATTTTATTCCTTTATATTATAACATTTTTAGGTTTTTATTTCAATATTTTTTTGATGTTTTGTCAATTTTGACATTTCTTTATTAATTATATACAAAACAAATATATAATTATTGTGCAATAATAATATTTTAAATTACTTCAAAGAATTATAATTTTATAAATTTTTTATAACAAAAATTTTTTGCTGTCAATATGCATAATTTGCATTGGTTTGGCAGTTATTTGTTATAACCGCACTTTTTTAGCAATATTTTTCACAATAAAGCATTATAACAAAAGAAAAAGCCTTGCCGAAATCGACAAGACTTTTTAAAATTATGGCGGAGAGAAGGGGATTCGAACCCCTGGTACGGTGATTACCGTACACATGATTTCCAATCATGCTCCTTCGGCCAGCTCGGACATCTCTCCAAAGACAATGCCTATTATATCAAATACGCAAAGGAAAATCAAGACTTTTTTTAAAATTAATAATACTTATTATTCGCTTTCCCTTAATACCTTGTTAATATAGTTAAGCACACGCTTTTTGTCTGCGCTCCACAAGGGGGCTACAAGTATTTTTTTATCTCCGTCACCCGTAAGCCTGTGAATTACGGTGGTTTTTGGGATAGCTCTAAGGCATTTTACGAGTATATCCGCATATCGCTCAAGCGACAGAACGGGCACATTGCCCTTTTCGTATTCATCGCATAAGTCGGTATCCTTTAATATGTGCAAAAGCTGTAACTTAATTCCGTCGGAACATTTGCCCGCATATTCAGCACTCTGCACTATCATATCTTCCGTTTCATTAGGTAAACCGATTATAATGTGCGTTATTACGCTTATGCCCTCCTTGTGCAGTCGCTTAACCGCATCATCATACACGCTTAAGTCATATCCACGGCGAATATAGTCTGCCGTGCTTTTATGAACTGTCTGCAAGCCGAGTTCCACCCACACAGGCTTTATTTTATTAAGTCTTGAGAGCAAATTTACGGTTTTGTCAGGCAGGCAGTCGGGACGGGTAGCGACCGACAAAGCGACAATTTCATCGGGTTCTATAGCCTCGGTGAAGATTTTTTCAAGGTACTCAACGGGCGCATATGTATTTGTAAACGGCTGAAAGTAAGCAATAAATTTTTTACAATCGGTTTTTCTGCCGATTCTCTCTTTAGCCTCCCGAATTTGCTCGGTTATGCTGTGGTTTCTGTCGGCGGAAAATTCTCCCGAACCTCCCCTACTGCAAAAAATACACCCCCGTGTGTCTATTTTGCCGTCACGGTTAGGGCAAGTCATACCGCCGTCAAGAGAAATTTTATATACCTTTTCGCCAAAGGTGTTTTTTAAATATTCGTTTAGAGAATAATAATACATAACTGCTCCGTTTTCGGTAAAAAGCAAAATGACCGACTGTGTCGGTCATTGCAATGGTTAGAAAATTTAGAAGAGGAAAATCTATGAAAACTTCTTGTTAACTTTATTGTGCTTATATAATAACCTGCTTTTGTGACGATTATATGAATAGAAGTACAAAAAAATGTGAAACTTTGTGTGATTTTTTAAAAATCTTAATTACAGCTTAGAATACAGCTTGATATACTCAAGAAATTTTGCTGAAATTTCGTCTTCAAGTTTTTCAAATTCTTTGTCAATGCTGCCGTTAAAAAATTGCTTGGTATGAATTTGCAATGCGAATTGTAAATGTAAACATAGTTTATCTAAATAATTCCATATCAGAATTATATAAATCTTCTCTCGTAATATCGGCGTAAAATTCTTCACCCGCAGCATTTTCCAAAGCCTTGATAATAAGGTTAGGATTTGCGTTGTCGGTACTGCCTGCGGAAAGTACAATTTCAAGCTCGGCAAAATCACATTTTTCCGATAAAGAATAATTTTTAATACTTTTCTTTAAATCAACAGTCTTGTAACCCGACTTTGACTTCTTTTCAAGCATAATTTCTTCGCTTTCCAAAAGTTCTTTCAGTGCGGTATATACTTTATCAGAGTTAAGATTATCACTGCTGATTTTCATATTAAACCTTGCATACGCAATTTTTCCGGCTTTCATAATCGGCTCTGTAACCGCAAAAACCCTTATGCCCTGCGGCAGGCAGGCATTAAGATTGTTGATTAATTCTTCATCGGAAATATCTTCAATCAATTTTATATCCATACACTCGTTAATTCCTCTGAATCCGAGTGAAAGCGGCAGAGGAAAAGTTGCGAACGGGTGCGGATTAAATCCCTCGGTATGCCATATCGGAGCTTTGCTCTTGTGCAATGCTCTTAACATACAGCGGTTAAGGTCAAGGTGCGATATATAACGGCACTCGTTATCTTTCTTAAACCAAACTCTTGCGTTTTTCAAAGCACACACCCTCCCCGTATTTTGCCGCACCGCAGTTGTTGCACTTCAAACGGCAATGCGGTGTTGTTGTATTTTCATATGCTTTTTTACATTCTTTAATAAGATAATCCTTAGTTACGCCGTAGTCAAGGTGATCCCACGGAAATACCTCGTCAAACGAGCGCTGACGGTTTGCGTAGAATGTCGGGTCAATGCCGCACTCTTCAAAAATATCAAGCCATTTCTGCAAGTCAAAGCAGTCGCCCCAACCGTCAAAATGAAAACCTTTTTCGCAGGCAATTTCCATTGCTTTACACAGCTTTCTGTCGCCACGGGCAAATACCGCCTCAAGGTAACTTGTGTCGGCATCGTGGTAATTAAACTGAATCTTGCGGGTTGTAATGCTTTCTTTGATATGCTGTTGTTTAGCGTGCAAAGTAGGGATTGTGTCCTGCCCGTGCCACTGGAACGGCGTAAACGGTTTTGGCACAAATGATGACGCAGAAACTGTTACTCTTACACCCTTTCCCTTTGGCTTATTCGGGCAATTATAATAAGTATCGACTACAGCTTGTCCGAGGTCGGCAATTGCCTTTACATCGTCCATTGTTTCTGTAGGCAAACCGATCATAAAGTACAGTTTTACAGTAGTCCAACCGCCTGCAAAAGCTGTTGCGCAGGTCTGCATAAGCTCATCATGCTGAACATTTTTATTGATAACATCACGCATACGCTGACTTCCAGCCTCGGGCGCAAATGTAAGTCCGCTTTTACGCACTGTTTTGATTTTATTCATAATATCGTCGGTAAAACCGTCAACTCGCAATGACGGCAGAGAAATACTGACTTTTTCGTCCTTACTCCACTCATTGAGTTTTGTAAGCAACGGCACAATCTGTGTGTAGTCGCTTGAACTCAGCGAAGAAAGCGACACTTCGTCATAACCCGTATTCTCACACAATGCTCTGCACTGCTTATTGATAACTTCGGGAGATTTTTCTCTTACGGGGCGATAAATAAATCCTGCCTGACAAAAACGACAGCCACGAATACAGCCACGGAAAATCTCCTGCACCGCTCTGTCGTGCACAATTTCCACAAGTGGAACTACGAAATTGTCGGGATAGTAGCTTTCGTCCATCTTTTTCATAAGGCGCTTATGAACAACAGACGGAGAGTTATGTTTAGGAATATACCGTTTAATTGTGCCGTCCTCGTTGTACTCAACATCATAAAGCGACGGCACATACACGCCCTCTATCTGTGCACATTCAATGAGAAACTGTTCTCTTGACTTACCCTCTGCTCTGCACTTTCTGTAAAGCTCCATTACCTCAAGGTCAACCTCTTCGCCCTCACCTATGAAGAAAAGGTCGATAAAATCCGCAATCGGCTCGGGGTTGCAGGTGCAAGGGCCGCCTGCCACAACAATCTGCTTTAAACCTGTACGCTCACAGGATTTAATCGGCACACCCGAAAGCTTAAGCATATTGAGCACATTTGTAAAACTAAGCTCATACTGCAATGTAAAACCGATAAAATCAAAATCCGATACAGGGTCGCCGCTCTCAAGTGCATAAAGCGGAATATTATTTTTAATCATTTCTTCTTCCATATCAATCCACGGTGCAAAAACTCTTTCACACCATATATACGGAATTGAATTAAACAAACTGTATAGAATTTTCATTCCGAGATGCGACATTCCCACTTCGTAGGTATCAGGAAAGCAGAAAGCAAACCTCACATCAACATCTTTTTTATTTTTTACGACTGCGTTAAGCTCTCCGCCAACATATCTGCCCGGCTTTTGAACCTTTAGCAAAAGTTTTTCTACTTCCTTGCTGACCATTGTATTACCTCCGTCAGAAATACCTGTTGTTTTTAAAAATTAATGAAAGTATAATATAACCGCATACAAACAACAGCGAAAAATTATAATCTGAATTAAAAAGTATTATAAATCCCAGCACAGCTATTGGAAATAATGCGATGAAAGTTATGATATTTACTGCCTTTTCCGCCGTATGACCTGTAAATCTGCGGCTAAGCAAAATATACAATAGCTGCCCGCCGTCAAACGACATTACAGGCAGTAAATTTAAAAGACAGAGCGACAGATTTACATAAGCAAATTTTAATAAATCTGTTCCACTAAATAAGTATATCAGAAAAATAATAATAAAACAAATAAAATTAGCGAACGGTCCGAAAAAAACTATAAGAAAATTCTGTAAATCACCTCTTTGCTGTCGGCTTTCGTCATTTATTGCAATTTCAAACAAAGAAATGCTTATTTTCTTCGGTTTGCTGCCGAAAATCAGCATCATTAAAAGATGCCCCGATTCGTGAATGACCACAGCAAAACTGCACATTACAAATCCGCCGAATATATCAAGTATAATACAAACGGCAATCAGGCAGAGCAATGTGTATGAAACACTGAATTTAATATTGAACAGTTCAAACTTCATCGTCTGTCGCTGTACCGAAAATTTCGGATAAATTGTAATCGTCGGGAGTATTTTCGGCTATAATTGATTTGTTAAGTTCGCCGTAATACCATTGACGGGCAGCAGTGTAAAAATCGCCGCCGACAGTTTTTATAACAAACGCAGCCAAAGCAAGCAATAAACATATTATAAGCTGCATCGTAACAAGGACTTGCGTATTGTGAGATTTTTTACGCTTTTGCGGCGGTAATTCTGTATTTTGAGGGCTTTCCTCTTCCGTTTCCGTATGCGCAGGAGTTGAATATTCGGGGCAAGAGGCACTCTGCCAACCGTCATCGTATGTAATTTCATTTGTAAAATTTTCTTCTGTCAAAACAACCACCTCAATGCAATATATGCACTGAGGTGGACAAAATTAACCTAACTTTTTAAAATCGCCTTTAACAAGATTTATAAAGAAACAAATTGCAATAGTAAGCGAGAAAATCTCGGCAATCGGAAATGCATACCAAACTGCTCCGATTCCCCAAATTCTTGAGAAAATAAACGCAATCGGTAAAATAAGCACAAGCTGACGGGCAAAAGACATAATAAGACTTCTCATTCCCTTGCCGACTGCCTGGAACAAGGTGGTAAAGATAATACCCGCTGCGGCAGGAATAAAGCAAAGACTTATAATTCGGAACGCAGGCACGCCGATCTTCATAAGTTCCTCTGTGCCGCCGAACATTGAAATAAGCTGTTCCGGGATTATCCACATTGCCAATGTGCCTAAAGTCATAATAATTACGCCAATTATAATACCACGCTTGAGTGCGGAATATACACGCTTGCGGTTTCTTGCGCCGTAGTTGTAACCGATAATCGGCATAACGCCCTGGTTAAGTCCAAAGCAAGGCATAAATACAAAGCTCTGCAATTTATAATAAACACCGAGAACCGTTACCGAAGCCTCGGAAGCGGCAAGAATACCGTTAAGTCCGACAATCATAATCGAACCTATCGACTGCATAATAATAGACGGGAAACCAACGGCATATATATTTTTTACAGTCTTCATACTGAATTTAAATTTTCTGAATGTAATTTTAATTAAATGAGATTTCAAGAAAATTATCAGAAGTGCAAAAATCATACTGCAAAACTGACCGAATACCGTTGCAACAGCTGCTCCTGTAACACCGAGTTCTGGGAACGGACCTATACCGAAAATCAAGAGCGGGTCAAAAATAATATTAATTACCGCTCCCGTGAGCTGAAACAACATTGGAAAAATCATATTGCCCGTAGCCTGCAAAGTTTTTTCGATTGTAACTTCTATAATCGTAAAGAGCGAAAAGCAGAGAACCACTGTAAGGTACTGTGTACCGTATTCTATGATATTTTCGTTGGTTGTATAAAGCATCATAAAAGGTCTTGAAATCACAATACCGAGGACAAGAAATATTGCGTAGCTGAAAAAACTTAACAGCAGACCGTGGGTTGCAACCTCGTTTGCCTCTTTAAAATTCTTTTCGCCAAATCGTCTTGAAACAAGCGAGTTAATACCGACGCCCGTACCGACCGCTACAGCAATCAAAAGCATCTGCAACGGATAAGCAAGTGAAGTGGCATTAAGTCCTTCCTGACTGTACTGTCCGATAAAAATACTGTCAACTACATTATACATTGCCATAATTGTCATTGAAAAAATTGCAGGCAACGACATAGTAAGTATCAGTTTTGTCATGGGCATAATGCCCATTTTGTTTTCTTTTACATTTTCCATTCGTTTCTGTTTCCTTTCCTAATCTTAAATATTCATTTATTTTCACTTTTAGCGATAAAACGCTTTTTGTATATCAAAAAAATAAAAAGCATTATTAATGTGCCGAAAATCACACCCGAAAAGTCGAGCAGTACATCTGTAATCATTCCCGCTCTGCCCTCTACATTAAGTTGTATGGTTTCGTCACAGACCGCAGTCGCAAGTCCGCAAAACATTACATTAATATAGTATTTGTATGGTTTTAGTTTATCAAATGCAAATGCGCATGACATAAGCATTGCGCCTATTGCCGTATATTCACAGAAATGAGCGGATTTTCTCACTATATGGTCAGTAAGTTCGGGAGTAAAACCTAAAAAGTCTAAAATTTTCTGCAAAAATTCAAGTACATTTCCGCTTTCTTCCGATGATATATCAGCAGGCATCGAAGAATGAATAAATGCAAATGCCACAAGGGCTATCGTTATTATAATTAAAATCGCTTTGGCTTTTTTGCCGCAACTGTATGTAGCCATTTTTAGTCACCTTGTATTATTTTACACAAATCTGCATAATATGTCAATCGACAAATAAAGGAATGGTTATATTTTAAATGTATGTTAAAATTTTGCGTAAAAGCTGTAGTTTTTTAGACAAAAAATAAATTGCAATATATATCGGTATCTGTTATACTATTTTAGTACCTTTATTTTGAAAGGAGTATTGTTTTGTTAAACTATATCTTGGTATTTTTGATTGCTATGGTTCCTCTTATTGAGCTGAGAGGTGCCGTTCCGTTCGGTGTAGGAATGCAGCTTGATTTATTCTGGGTGTATGTCCTCGCTATCTTAGGTAATATGTTGCCCGTACCTTTTATATATTTCTTTGCAAGAAAAATTCTTGTATGGGGCAGCGACAAAAAATTTATAGGAAAATTCTTTAAATTCTGCCTTGAAAAAGGCGAAAAGGGCGGTAAAAAATTGCAGGCAAAGGCCGGCAGAGGTTTGTTCTTCGCTTTACTTTTATTCGTAGGTATTCCTCTTCCCGGTACAGGCGCCTGGACAGGTACACTTGCCGCAAGTATGCTCGATATGGACTTTAAGTCAAGCGTAATTGCAGTAATGCTCGGTGTAATTCTTGCAGGTATAATTATGGGACTTGCAAGTATGGGCTTATTCGGCGGATTAAGCGCAATTTTTGCTCCAAAATAATAACCGACGGGCAGCTTTGACTGCCCTGTTTTTTAGGATGATAACTTTGAAAAATACAAATTATGATATAATAACGGTCGGTGCGGGTGCTGCGGGACTTGCGGCGGCTATATCGGCAAAACGAAATAACAGAGATTTAAAAATAGCAATTCTTGAGGCTCAAAGCAAAGCAGGCAAAAAAATTCTTGTTACAGGCAACGGCCGCTGTAATCTGACAAATACCAATGTCAGTAAAGAATTTTATCACGGCAGTTTTGATGTTTCTAAAATCTTAAACAGATTTTCCGCAGAAAAACTTATAAATTTCTTTTCAACCTTAGGTCTTGTATGCGACACAGAAACAAACGGACTTGTTTATCCTCATTCAAGACAAGCAAGTGCCGTGCTTGATGTTTTGCTTATGGAAATTAAAAGGCTGAAAATCGAAATCATATGCGACTGCAAAGTTGAACTTATCCGTAAAAAAGGCGAATTTTTCAATATCAAAACCTCGAACGGAGAATACACCGCCAAAAAAGTAGTTATGTCATGCGGCGGAAAGGCCTTTCCTACAGCAGGCGGCACAGGACTCGGACTTGATGTTATAAAAAATCTCGGTCATAAAATCACGCCGTTATTCCCTGCCCTCTGTCCCATTCAGGTCAAAAGTGATTTTATGAAAAGTCTTAAAGGAATCCGTGCTAAAGCGGAGGTTACTCTTTATGACGGCGAAAAAGCAATAAAAAGCGAAATCGGCGAAGTACAGTTTACGGATAATGCACTTTCGGGAATTTGTGTGTTCAATCTCACAACTCTTTTACCCAAAACCAAAAATCCGATTATTTCCGTAAATCTTACAAAAGATTATTCGTATATAGAATTATTAAATTTACTTTATGACAGAAAAAAGCTGTTTGCAAATGAACCGCTCGAAGAATTTTTCACGGGTCTTTTTCATAAAAAAATAGGAACTGCACTTATTAAAAGCATTACAAACAAAGCATTGACAGAAAGCTGTAAAAAGTTAAGCGACAAAGAACTAAAATCACTTGCGAATTTAATTCAAAATTGGAAATTTGAATGTAAACAATGCAAAGATTTTTCAAAAGCTCAGGTAATGCTCGGCGGCGTAAACGGAAACGAAGTAAACGGCTATACATTTGAAAGCAAAGTTGTAAAAAATCTATACATCTGCGGCGAAGCACTCGATGTTTGCGGAGATTGCGGCGGATTTAACCTGCATTTTGCTTTTGCAAGCGGTATTATAACAGGAGAAAACCTATGATAAGAATAAGCAATATACATTTACCTCTTGACTACACAAGCGAAACCGTCTTAAATAAAGCGGCAAAACTTATTAATGTAGATAAAAAGTTTTTTAAAAGCTGTACGATTTTCAGACGCTCGATTGACGCAAGAAAAAAGGATAATATATTTTTTCTTGCAACCGTTGACGCAGAACTTTTTGTAAACGAAGAAAAAATATGCAAAAAATTTAAAAATGCCGAAATCGCAGAAAAATATGAATATAATGTTGAAAAATTCAGAGGTACGGTCAGCCCTGTGGTAGTCGGAGCAGGCCCTGCAGGATTATTTGCCGCACTTATACTTGCACAGAGCGGTGCAAATCCGATTTTAATCGAGCGTGGCAGAGATGTAGATACCCGAACGGAAGATGTACATAACTTTTGGAAAAGCGGTATTCTTGACACAACAAGCAATGTACAATTCGGCGAAGGCGGTGCCGGAGCTTTTTCTGACGGCAAACTTACCACAGGCACTAAAGACACCCGTCAGCGCAAGGTACTTATTGAATTTGTAAAACACGGAGCGCCTGACGAAATTCTTTACAATGCAAAACCGCATATCGGAACGGACAAATTAAGACCGACAGTTAAAAGCATAAGAAATGAAATTATCCGCCTCGGCGGAAAAGTTATGTTTGAAACAAAACTTATCGGATTTTCAGCAAAAGACAATTCTGTTACAGGTGCGGAAATTGAGCATAACGGAACTAAACAAACCATTGATACCAATGCAATTATCCTTGCAATCGGACACAGCGCCAGAGATACTTTTGAAATGTTAAATGAAAAAGCTATACCGATTGAGGCAAAAGCATTTTCTGTCGGTGCAAGAATTGAGCATCACAGAGAAATGATTGATAAATCACAGTACGGCAAATTTGCAGGCAACAAAGTGCTTGGCGCAGCAAGCTACAAGACAAATGTTCACCTTGAAAACGGCAGAGGCGTATATACATTTTGTATGTGCCCGGGCGGAAAAGTTGTAAATGCCTCAAGCGAAGAAAACCGACTTTGCACAAACGGAATGAGTGAATTTGCAAGAAATGAAGAAAATTCAAATGCCGCCTTACTTGTCGGGATTACACCTGCCGACTATCAATCGGAAAATCCGCTTGCAGGAATGTATTTTCAGCGTGAACTTGAGCATAAAGCATTTGTTGCCGGAGGAGAAAACTTTAATGCTCCGGTTCAGCGTGTATGTGACTTTATTGAAAATAAGGCAAGTACAACAATCGGTGATGTAAAACCGTCTGTAGGTCCCGACTTTACACCGACCGACCTTAATAAATGTCTGCCTGATTTTATAACAAACTCAATGCGACAGGCAATAGTGCAAATGGATAAAAAATTACACGGTTTTTCATACGGTGACGCTGTACTGACAGGTGTTGAAACCCGCAGTTCATCGCCAATCAGAATTATGAGAAACAACAATTTACAAAGTGTTTCGGTAGCAGGACTTTACCCATGCGGTGAAGGCGCAGGATATGCAGGCGGTATTATTTCAGCCGCAGTAGACGGAATTAAATGTGCGGAGAAAATTATAGAAAATTCCATATCGGAATAAAAGCAAAATTACAGCAAGCAAAAAGTGCAGTTCATACGAGCTGCACTTCTTTTGTTTATAAGGTATATGAATATTTAATTTTGAGTTGCAATATACATCTGAAGCTCAGTTACATCGGATACTGTAAGCTGACCGTCACCGTTAAGATCGAGCGCCTCAAGTACCGCCTTGTCGCTTTCATCTATTATAGGCATACCGTCATCATTTTTAGAACCCGCAATATGTAACTGCATAGATGTAACATCGGAAACATTTACAATGCCGTCACCATTTGCATCACCCTTGAGTACTTTTTTGCCATCAATAGCCACAAATTTCAGCTTGTTGCTATCGGTGTAAGAGTTTACATAACTCTGAGCATACGAACCTTCGTAGCCATAAATTGTAATGTCTGAGTTAAGGAGGAAGAATAATCTATCGCCAATTGAGGTTACGCTCTTAGGAATAGTTACACTTTTAAGATTGTAACACTCTGCAAATGCATACTCTTCAATAGTTGAAACACCGTCCGGAATTACTACGCTTTCAAGGCTTGTGCAACCCCAAAAAGCACAACCCTTAATGTATGTAAGGGTTTTTGGAAGAGTGATGCTTTTCAAATTTGTTTTATTATAAAACGCACCACGAGCAAGCATAGTTACGGTTTTGCCGTCAATCTGTTCCGGAATAACTACATCGGTATCACTGCCAAGGTATTCCCAAAAAATAATTGACTTGCCATCAATGTTCTCATAGCGGTAGTCGCCGCTTGTTATAACATAATGCTCAGCATCTCTGCTCTGCGAAACCTTTGGAACATTTACTTCGGCTGCGTTTGCAGTAAATGGTATTGCCGAAAACACAGAAGTAAGCATTACGGCAGCAATTATTGTTGCAATAGCTTTTTTAGATTTTTTCATCTTATAACCCCTAACTAATATATTTATATTTCTATGTTATCACTGCAAAAATGCTTTGTCAATAAAATCAATAAATTTTAGCACTAATTTTCACATATTATAAAAAGTAATCACAGCAATTTTTATATAAAAGCGATAACATTTGTCAAAATATTGATTTTGTCGTTTTACAAACATATAATTAATTAGGATTTTAATTATTAGAATTTTAACTATAGAGGTGTAGTATGAAAGAATCAATACATTATCTGCTAATGGCAGATCATTTTTTAGTTCAAAAGGCACTGCTTGCAAGTATAAGGGATTCGGGTCTTACTCCGGGACAGCCAAAAATACTCGACTATCTGCAAAATCATAACGGCTGCGTGCAAAAAGACATTGCTAAAGGCTGCCATATTGAGCCGGCATCAATTACAGTTATTCTCAAAGGAATGGAAACTAAAGGCTATATTGAAAGAAAAATGCTCAACGGTGACCGCCGCTCCCTGTATGTATTCCTGACTGACAAAGGCAAAGAATACATTGATTATCTAAACAGAAAATTTAAAAAAATTGAAAATGCAGCTCTTAAAAATTTTAATGAAGATGAAAAGCAAAAATTTAACGATTTATTAATGCGTGTCTATGAAAATATGCTTGAATATGATAAGGAGGAAAAACAACAATGAATTTAAAAAATATGAAAATCAGACTACCGATGTACCTTGTAGGTTTATTTATAATGACAATAGGTATAGCAATTTCCGTTAAATCGAACCTCGGTGTATCGCCTGTAAGTTCTATCCCCTACACTATGACCTGTATATGGGGAATTGAAATGGGAAAGGCTACCATACTTTTTCATATTGTATTGGTATTAATACAATTAATTATTCTCAGAAAGAATTTTAAACTGATCAGCTTATTACAGATTCCCGTAGGCGTTGTTTTCGGTTATTTCACAACATTCTGTAATTATCTTGTAAGCTTCTTCCCCACTCCCGACAATATCGTAATAAGAATTATTATGGTACTCATCAGTGCCGCAATTGTTGCTATCGGTATTTTCCTTTACTTGCCTGCCGATGTTATCCCGCTTGCGGGCGAAGGCGTTATGAGTGCGGTTTCGCAAGTAACTAAGATTGAATTTTCAAAGGTAAAAATGGCATTTGACATAACAATGGTTATTATATCAGGTGTATCTTGCCTTATTTTTATCCACAATCTCGGCAGTGTGGGAATCGGCACAGTAATTGCCGCTTTTCTTGTAGGATTTATTCTCGGTATAATAAATAAAGTGTTCGGAAAATACAGAGATAAACTCTTAGGCAAAACCAAAATTGCAGATGATACCGCTGAAACAGATGACAAACCTACTTATGTAATCTCCATTTCAAGAGAATACGGCAGCGGCGGCAGAGCAATAGGAAAAATTCTTGCCGAAAAACTCGGATACAAATATTATGACACCGAACTTATAAAACTTGTAATGCAGGAAAGCGGATATTCACCTGAATACATAGAACACAACGAGCAAACTCTTGACAAATCAGCGCTTAACGACTTTTTTGAATGGTACCAGCAAAACAACGGTGATACTGTTCCTAATATCAACAGCTTGTTCAAAAAAGAAGAATCGGTTATTAAGCACCTTGCCAAAACCGAAAACTGTGTAATTGTCGGCAGACTTGCAAACTATATTTTAAGAAACAAAAAACATATTTACAATGTATTTATAACCGCAGATGAAGAAAGTGAAATTGAAAAAGTAAAAGAAAGAGATCACCTTTCACATGAAAATGCCGCCAAGCAAGTAAGAAAAGTAAACCGAGAACGCTCTGCGCACTGCAAATACTTTACGAATACAGATTGGGGCAATGCAAAAAATTACAATCTGACTATAAAATCAAATGACTTCGGTTATGAAAAAACAGCGGAATTAATCGAAATACTTTTCAAACAAAAATTTTCATTATGATTGGTTAGGGCGATTTTCAGATTAGAAAGTTATTAATACAAACTTCAAATCAAAACATAATTCACCTTAACTCTAATAAAACAAGCTAAAAGACAGACAGTAAAAACTGCCTGCCTTTTTCTTTGTCAGCCGTTACAGCCACACTCAAAATTACATTTTTCTCTTTCTTCAGGTCTTGCATTCGGTGGGAAGAATGATTCGTTAGGAAAATCTACCCTGCTGAATACTTCGCACGGGTCGTCACTTTCAGGCTTACATTCCTTGCGAGGAATACAAAAATCATATGACGGAATCATAATCTGTACATTTCTCTCAAGCTGTGTAATTGTAAAAATACCGATAGTGGCACTTACGCTTGCATCTCCGGTCACAGCAAAATCGTCACCAAAGTATGTTATTACACATTCAGGTATAGGAGCACAAGGAAGCTGCGGAACACTTCCTTTTATAAGTCGTGCCGAAAGAGCCATAGGTTCGGAAATTTGTACTGTTGCATTTGGTAAAAACTCCGTGCAACCGCATGATGTAACAGGTTGAGAGCAAACTATACAACTGTCGCTCGAAAAACTCTTTGAATTTGATTCACTGCCGTAAAGAACCGACCTTTTACCGTAAATTGCAAGTCCGTTTACCCGTGACGGAATTGTTGAACCGCAGGTATATGCCTCAAGAGAAATATCAAAATAGAATGTAACATCAACCGCATAACAGCCACGATGAAAAGCGATTGATTCAACGCTTACATCGGCGGTTATAACGCTTGCCTTGCAGATTTTTACAGATGATGCGTTATTGATAACAGTTTGACTGCAAGGTGTAAAATAAACCGCAAGATTGCTAAGGCAATCCTTTGAGCCGCAACTGTCATAAATACGGCTTGCGTTTATGCAGACAGCGTCTGTGCATTTGTTTTCGGTAAGCGGTTCGTTGCCCGACTGCCGTGGTACTGTGCCGTATGATACATCTGGCATAAAAATTAACCCCCATAAAATGTATTAACAGGCTTACGCTCTGTAACAATACATTTTATGAAGGTTATACTTAATTGTGAATATTGAGTTGATTTATTTTAAATAAGGCTTTAAAATTTCATCAAGTTTTTTGTTTACATCTTTCGGATTTGACTGCGTATAATTTGAAAAAGCGATGAATACTTTGCTCTGGTCCTGCGCAAATACAATTCTTGCGTTAAATCTGTAGAATGCTGCGTCACAATAATAATTACCGCAATCGTCAACATACAAACCGTACGCAAAACTTGATTTATAAGGAGTGAACATTTCTTCTTTGGATTTTGCAGACAGCAATTCACTTCCCGTAATAGCGTCTGTCCATTTAAGCAAATCACTCAAATTGGAAATAAGACCCGTAGAAGAATACGCAACACCCGGATAAATATTCCACTCATCGTCAAAAATATCCTGATAACCTGTAGCAAGTTGGTCTGTGCTCTCAAAGGTTGTCGAAGTCATTTCGAGTGGCTCAAAAATATTTTCTTTCAAAAATTCCTCATAACTTTTTCCGCTTACCTTTTCGATTATGTCACCGAGAATAAAATAATCGGAATTTGAATAGCTGTAATTTTCTTCATCATTATCAATTTCTTGTGACAATATCCATTTTAAAATAACAGAATGATTATCTTTAGCGGAATTTTTCTCTGAAATATCGTACTGCGGAGCATTTGCACGCACGCTTTCGTCAGATTTGCCGAGATAATCCGGCAAGCCTGTTGTCATTGTAAGCAAATTACGGATAGTTATATCCGAACCGTACTTATAATCTGGATAATACTTGTCAAGCGTATCATCTGTGCTCAGCTTGTCCTGCTCCTGTAAAATCATAACAGCCGCAGCAGTAAACTGCTTTGTAAGCGAACCTATGTAGTAATTTGTATTGAGTGAATTATATGTATGCGAACCCTTGTCGGCATAGCCGTTATTGCCTATATATTCAAAATCATTTCCGAGTTTATAATATACAGTTCCTCTGAATTTACTTGCAACAAGTGTATTATCGAACTTAGCTGTTATGCTGTCGGTATCTTGTTTTAATTTTGTAAAATTATATGCAGGATTAGTTGGCACTTCATCAGCAGTTGCAGGCGCAGCGGTAAGTCCCTGCGTCGATGCACCGGTAGAATTTGTAGTCTGCGGTGCTGTTGTAGCCGAAGATTCCGAATCATTGTCACAGCCTGTAAATGCAACTGCGGAACACGCCGCCATAGCTACGCACATTAATGATTTTGCTAAAGCCTTCAAAAAATCACCTCATCAGATTTTTTCCATTTTACTGAAATTAGCCATAAGAGTTTTTGTGCCTGCCTTATCAAAAGCAACTTCAAGCATTGTGTCGTTGCCCATTTTTTCGGTTTTCATAATCATACCTTTGCCAAATACCTTATGGAATACGCAATCTCCTTTTTTGTAAACAGTACCCGATTTAACGGCAGGTTTAGTAAATGTATTAAAACTTTTGTTAGGTGTGAATTTTGAACCGGCACCGATACTGATATGACTTGAGGATACGGAAAAACCGTTTGTTGACGCAAAAGTCTTTTTCTCGCCTGTATAATTAAGTAATTCGGGCGGGATTTCATTTACAAAGCGTGATACTTTGTTATAGCTTGTATGACCCATCAACATTCTTGACTTTGCCTTGGTAATGTAGAGCTTTTCTTTTGCTCTTGTAATACCTACATAAGCAAGTCTGCGTTCCTCGTTAAGTTCATCGGGATTCATCATTGTGGCAATTGACGGGAACACACCTTCTTCAAGACCTGCAATGAAAACTACGGGAAATTCAAGTCCTTTTGCACTGTGCAATGTCATCATTACCGATGAATCCGCTTCTGCATCATAGTTATCAATATCTGTCTGCAATGAAATTTCCTCAAGAAAGTTTGAAAGTGACGCTTCTTCTGCGTAATCCTCTTCAAATTTGATAATATTTGAAGAAAGCTCTTCGATGTTCTCAATTCTTACATCTGGGTTGTCTTTCTCTGTTTTTAAATATTTTTCGTAATCTGTATGTTCGAGAATGAGATTGTATAATTCTGCAAGAGAATAATCTCCGCTTTGTTCAGCCTCCATAAGACCGTCAATCAGCGCAACAAAACTCTTTAACTTTGTTGCGGCTCTTGAAAGCTGTGGATATACATCTGCATCTTTAATTACGGAATATATGCTTTCGCCGAGTCCTGCGGCAATTTCAGAGGCTTTTTCAAGTGTAGTTGCGCCAATACCACGCTTTGGCACATTAATAATTCTGCCCAGTCTGACATCGTCGTGCGGATTATTAATAACCTGAAGATATGCAACCATATCTCTGATTTCTTCTCTGTCATAGAATCGTCTGCCGCCGATTACACGGTGCGGAATACCGCTTCTTGACAGAGCCTGCTCAATTGAGTTTGACTGTGCATTCATTCTGTAAAGAATTGCAAAATCAGAGAATTTTCTGCCGTCTGCAACACCGTCAAGTATAGTTTTTGCAATAAATTGAGCTTCGTCACGCTCGGAATCGGAAGTATGCACCTCAATTTTATCGCCAACGGCATTTTCAGTCCACAACGTTTTGCCCTTACGCATTGTGTTGTTAGAAATAACACCGTTTGCCGCATTAAGAATATTCTGTGTACTGCGGTAATTCTGCTCAAGTCTTATCATCTTAGCGCCTTTAAAGGTGTTTTCAAAAGAAAGGATATTTTCAATTGTAGCACCTCTGAATTTGTAAATACTCTGGTCATCATCACCTACAACGCAGATGTTGCCGTATTTTGCGGCGAGCATACTTACAAATTTATACTGCACCTTGTTTGTATCCTGATACTCATCAACCATTATGTATTTAAACTGATTTTGATAAAATTCGAGTATATCGGGACATTTTTGAAAAAGCTCAACAGTCTTGCAGAGCATATCGTCAAAGTCCATTGCATCTGCGGTTTTTAGTCTTGACTGGTAAATTTCATATACTTTTGCCACGGACTGCTTGAGGTTATCGTAACCTGCTCTTTTGAGCATTTCCTGCGGAGTAAGCATTTCATCCTTGGCTTTTGAAATTTCGTTGAGCACTCTTTTTACCGGCAACATTTTTTCGTCATAATTAAGCTGTTTTAAAATATCTTTTACAAGTTTTTTCTGATCGTCAGTACCGTAAACGGTAAAATGACTTGTAAAACCGATTCTGTCGCCGTATCTTCTTAAAATTCTCGCACAGGTAGAGTGAAATGTAGCCGCCCAAATATCCGAGCCGCCTTCCGGAACAGCGTTGCAGATTCTTTCTTTAAGCTCCCCTGCCGCCTTATTTGTAAAGGTAATTGCAAGTATCTGCCACGGTTTGCAAAGTTCCGACTTCAAAATATACGCAATTCTGTTTACAAGAACGGTTGTTTTGCCCGAGCCTGCACCCGCAAGTATAAGCAAAGGGCCTTCTGTGCAAAATACAGCCTGCTGCTGCATATTATTCATATGTGAAAACTGTTTTTTTAATTCTGATTGTACCATAGCAATATTCCCGTTAAAAGTTTAATAACACAGAAAACGGGCGAACTGCGTCCGCCCGTATAATCTGACGATTTTATTTTATGTAGCCGTAGAATGTTTCAAGAATTTCAGGACCCTGGTCAGCAACAATCATTGTAACATAGTTGCCGTCCTGTGTAACCTTACAAGCCTCAACCATAGGAAGTTTTTCGGCATTGTAGCCTGAATACTGTGTAACGATTGAAGTGTATGTCTTAGAAAGCGCATCGTTTACTCTTGATGCGGCGTCAGCGTCAACAGCCTCAACAAGTACGATTTCAACTCTTGAATTGCTGTCTGAATTGATTTCTGCCGCAAACTGCTTAACATCTTCTGTGTCTATGCTGTAATATTTTTTAAGATCATTAGAATCTGTAAGCTCTTTTAAGTCCAATGAATACTTAGAGTTGATGTCAGAAAGAACTGTTTTTAAATCAACATCTTTGCTGCCTGAACAACCTGCGAGCGCAGTAAGACAAAGTACAAATATTGTTACCAAAGAAACTACCTTTTTCATAATTAACCTCCAAAAATGTCTTATAAAAAAATTACGCCGAATCAGTGTGACCCGGCGTATTCAGATGGTCGAGGTGACAAGATTCGAACTTGCGACCCCATCGTCCCGAACGATGTGCGCTACCAAACTGCGCTACACCTCGATAAAAACAGCCCCGATTACTCGGGGCTTTTAATGGCTGAGGAATAGGGATTCGAACCCCAACAAACAGAGTCAGAGTCTGTCGTGCTACCGTTACACCATTCCTCAATGTTTATTGCTCATTGCTGCAAGCCGTGCAATCAACGATATATATTATATATTATGAAGTGCGTTTTGTCAACACTTTTTTGAAATTTTTAAAAACTTTTTTAGAAGTTTTTAACTTTCGTTTAGCATTGACTTGTTGCTTACTGTCACGCAATCAACAATAGCTATTATATAGCAGAACGTGTGTTTTGTCAATATCTTTTTTCAATTTTTTCTAAAATTTGAAAATACAAAAAATACGAAATTTTAACTAAAACTTTTTTTGAGTCTTATATCGTCGCCGACAAAATTAAGCCTTACACCCTCTCCGTATATTCTTGAAATAAATCTTGAAGTATAAGTTTTTTCAAGTTCTGTTATTGAAAGGTTTGTGTTTATTATCAAAGGCTTTCTCAAAAGCATTCTTGAATTACACAAATTATAAAACTGTGTATTTGAAAAAGTATTTGAAAACTCTGTGCCTAAATCATCAATAATTAATAAATCGCACTTTGTGAGCATTTCAAAATATTCGGAATCGTTAGACTCTTTGGAAAAATGCATATTGCTAAGCGTTGACATAAGCATAGGTGCAGACACATAGATTACACCGAAACCACGCCTTGTAACCTCATTGGCAATAGCGAGCGAAAGGTGGGTTTTGCCAAGACCTGTGCCGCCTCTCATAAGTATACTCTTTGACTCAGGCGTAAAAGTCCTTGCATACTGCACGCAATAATTATAAATTTTTTGCATTTTATCAAAAGGTGATACTCCGCTCGCCTTATCAACCTCATGACTGTACATATTAAGGTCAAAACTCTCAAAAGTGGAAAGTCTTAAAGGCGCAGTACGGTTAAGCTCCTCGCACGCAGTGGCTACAAGCAGTCTTTTAAAACAAGGGCAATACACTGTTCTTCCGTCTTTTTCTATATATCCCGTATCTTTGCAGTATTTACAGTTGTAATGCGGTTCAAAGCAATTTTCTTCATAGCCGTTTTCTTTAAGCAGCTTTTTGACTTCATTTTGCATAGAAAGACTTTTTGCACGCAAATCCTGCGTGGCAGACTTTACATCTCCGCCGTTTAAAACCGCACGAACCGCAAGTATTCCGCATGAAGATATTTCTTTTTCAAGCTCCTCTATTCTCGGAACTCTTCTGTAAACCTCTTCACGAACCTGCTCCGCTCTTCTCTCGGCTTTGGTGCGCCTTTCTTCCATTTTTGCTTTTGTCGCTCTGTAAATTTCTTTACTGTATCCCATTTATATCACCACACTAAATACTGTCGATTGTATCTAATCTCTGCAAATCATTTATATTATATGATGTGTTGGCGTCATTCCTGTTTCCGCCTTTATGCTTATACTTATCGGGTCTGCTGTCAAATTTGTTTAAATCGTCAACATTGTAAATTCCGCTTGAATTCCAGCGTTTTAAAATTCCGTTTATGTATCTGAAATCGCAGCTGCCCTTACTGTCAACACATCTTTCGTAAGCCTCTCTTAGCATTTCGGGAGAAAATTTCCACTCGTTTACCCATAAATTGGCGTATTCAACCTGCTTTTTAGTAGGAGAACCCGTATTTTTTAAACCGAACGCAGATGCTACAACCGTAAAACTTTGGCTTGCACGATGTGCTTGTTTTATTTTATTTTCGGCTTCCTCAATCGAGAAAACTCCCGCATCCGACCATCTCAAACCTATTGTTTCAATGGCTCTTATGTTAGATTTTCCGATGCTTATACAATACTGAATAAGCATTATAATTACCTCTACAGGCAAACCGCAGGTATTTTTAAGTAACAGTAACGACGATGCATCGGAGTTTGATAAAGGCTTGCCGAGGGCTGTCTGTGCCTCGTTTACAAGCATTTTAAATTCTTCGTCAACCGCAAGCTGTTGTGCCACATAAACATAATCGGGGCGCTGCGGTCTTACAAACATATGCGGAACTGTAGGCTCTTCCTTTTCAATCGGAGCGGCAGTATTATTGCTTTCGACTTGTTTTACCGCAGGCTGTTCAGTTGTTTGCTGTTCTGCCTGTGCAGGCTCAAAAGCACCGTTATTTTGGCAAAAGATACCCTTCATAACCCAGTATTCAACTGCCTCCGGAATATCGGTTTCATTTACACCTGTCGCCTTACTGATGTCGCTTTCGTTCACATCTTCCCCACTGTGTCGCAAAAGATATAACAATACCTTAAGTTTAACGCCGTCCGAAAACTTAAGTCCCTCGTCTACAACCGACGAAGGCACGGCAAATATTGAATTCCAAGCACCAAGATTAATTTTCATAGACATTTCATATACCTCTGACCCAAAATAAATATTATAATCAAACTTTATCGTACACATTATTATATCACACTAAATTTAAAAATCGACACATATTTTTAAATTTTATAGATTTTTTTAAAGAAATATGTTAAAATACAGTTGAAATGTTTTAAGGAGGTAATATTATGAAATATACATACATTCCAAGAGGTGTTTGTTCAAGACAGATTAACCTTGAGATAAATGACGGAATTATAGAATCCTGCGAATTTATCGGCGGTTGCGCAGGCAACACTCAAGGCATTTGCGCTCTTGTAAAAGGTATGGACGCAGAAGAGGCTGTAAAGAGATTAAAAGGCATTGACTGCCGTGGCAGAGGTACATCTTGCCCCGATCAGCTTTCTTACGCTATTGAAGAGGCTCTTGAACTTGAATAAGCCCTGCGGCTAAAACTTTATATTTATCATAACATTAAAGCTCTCTTTATTTGCGTAAAGAGAGCTTTGTTTTGCTTTATTTTTACCTAAAACGGCAATTAATTTAAAAATGGCAATCAGTCTGCTTTAAAAGTGCCTGCCTCAATCTCATCAATCATAGCAAGGCGCTTTAAGTGTCGGTCGCCCTCTTCGGGAGTATTGAGGAAAATTTCTGTAAACTTAACAGCATCTTCTTCGCTTGTAACTCTGCCGCCCATACAAAGAATATTTGCGTGGTTGTGTCTGCGTGTCATTTCAGCGCAAAACTCATTGCTTACAACTGCCGCACGAATACCCTTAACTTTGTTTGCTGCCATTGAAATACCGATACCTGTACCGCAGCAAAGAATACCAAGCTCACATTCGCCGCTTGCTACTGCTTTTGCAACTTTATAGCCGTAAACAGGATAATCAACGCTGTCTGTGCTGTAAGTACCAAAATCTTTATATTCAATACCCTTTTCGTCAAGATATTTTTTAATTGCGCAGATAAGGTTATATCCGCCGTGGTCACATCCAAGTGCTAACATTTCTTTTCCTCCATTTTCTTTTTAAGTTCTCTTTCAGCCTGCGGCAGTCTTAAATACATCGGCATAAGTTCCGCAGCCGAAAGCACTTCTCCGTCATTAAATTTTTGTACAGCAATTTCTGCTGTTGATGACGCTCTTTGAAATCTTATACTGATTGGTGCGAGTTCAACATTCGGTAATAATTCTTTCATAGCATTATAGCAAAGCTCCGCACCGTCACCCACAAGTATAATTCTTTCGTCATAACTCTTAAGTTCTTCAGAAAGCTCAGCAACAGACAAAGCTCTGTCTTTGCAAAGTCTTTCGGGCTTTACGCCGTCACATTTAAAAAGCGCATTATAAACCTGCGAACAGCGAGCGTCCATAACAGAACAGATTATCCCATTTGCAGATTGCAAATTATACGCAAGGCTTTCAAGCGTCGATACCTCTATGCAAGGCAAATCATCGGCAAAAGCAAGTCCTTTAGCCGCTGCAACACCGATTCTTACACCCGTAAACGAACCCGGACCGCAGTTTACCGCAACGGCGGTAATATCTGTTGTCGTTAGGTTTGTGTTTGCAAGCAGACTTTCAACCATAGGCATAAGTGTTCTGCTGTGAGTAAGTTTTGTATTTATAAAGAACTCACCTATTATTTTGTTTTCGTCACAAATTGCGGTTGACGCAGCTGTGGCGCTTGTATCTATCGCAAGAATTTTCATTGCAGATCAACACCTTCAATTTCAAAAATTCTGTCATCATCATTTTCGCCCTTACTGATTCTGATTTTAATACAATCGGCAGGCAAAGCCTCTTCAATATTTTCACTCCACTCAATAATGATTATACCGTTATCAATATAATCAAAAAATCCTGTGGAATACAAATCATCCCATGTATTTACACGGTACATATCAAAATGAAAAATATTATATTTACCCGAATATTCATTAACAAGAGCGAATGTAGGGCTTGAAACATTTTCTCCTGCACCAAGCGCACCGGCAAGTCCTCTTGTAAAGGCAGTCTTGCCCATACCAAGACCGCCAAAAAGAGCGATTACTTCCGTGCCGCACAACTTTTCGGCAATTTTTGCGCCGAGTGCCTCTGTTTCATGGGCATTATGAGTATTTACAGTAATCATCAGAATAAACCGTTAATTTTTCCTTCCTCGGTAACATCAATTTTCTCTGCCGACGGAACTTTCGGAAGACCCGGCATTGTCATAATATCACCTGTATATACAACTACAAATCCTGCACCGTTTGAAAGTGTAAGATTCTTTACTGTGATTTCAAAATCCTTTGGAGCACCGAGAAGTGTTGGGTCATCAGAAAGCGAATATTGTGTTTTTGCAATACAAACAGGAAGTTTTTCACCGCCGAGAGCCTGAATCTGCTTCAATGCCTTTTCGGCAGCCTTTGTATAGTTTACTCTTGAAGCGCCGTAAATTGTTTTTGCAATTTTGTCAACCTTTTCTTTGATTGTAAGGTCATCTGAATAAATAGGAGCAAAATCAGAAGGCTTTTCGCAAGCCTCTACTACCTTTTTGGCAAGTTCTGTACCGCCTTCTCCGCCCTTTGAGAATACATTTGAGAGAGCAAAGTCTGCGCCTTTAGATTTACAGTAACTCTCGATAAACTCAAGTTCCTCTGCTGTATCTGTACCGAACTGGTTGATAGCAACTACAACGGGAACATTGTACTTTCTCATGTTATCAATGTGAACGCCAAGGTTTTCAATACCATTTTTAAGAGCCTCAAGATTCTCTGCAGAAACCTCTGCCTTAGGCACACCGCCGTTGTACTTTAACGCACGGCAAGTAGCAACAATAACTACGGCAGACGGCTTAAAGCCTGCATATCTGCACTTGATGTCAAAGAATTTCTCTGCACCGAGATCTGAACCGAAGCCTGCCTCTGTAATACAGTAATCGCCAAGTTTTAACGCAAGCTTTGTAGCACGAATGCTGTTACAGCCGTGAGCAATATTGGCAAAAGGACCGCCGTGCATAATAGCAGGGGTACCCTCGAGTGTCTGAACAAGGTTAGGTTTGATAGCGTCTTTAAGAAGAGCTGTCATAGCACCGTCAGCCTTGATGTCCTTTGCAAAAACAGGCTCGCCTGCATATGTATAAGCAATAAGAATATTACCAAGTCTTTTCTTTAAATCAGAAATATCGTCAGCAAGACAAAGGATAGCCATAACTTCAGATGCAACAGTAATTATAAAGTGGTCCTCACGAGGAATACCGTTCACTCTGCCGCCAAGACCGACAACAATATTTCTCAAAGCTCTGTCGTTCATATCAAGACATCTCTTAATAAGGATCTGGCGAGGATCAATCCCGAGAACATTACCCTGCTGAATATGATTGTCAAGCATTGCACAGCAAAGATTGTTTGCAGAAGTAATAGCGTGCATATCGCCTGTAAAGTGAAGATTAATATCTTCCATAGGAAGTACCTGAGAATAGCCGCCGCCTGCAGCACCGCCCTTAATACCAAATACAGGACCGAGTGAAGGCTCTCTTAGAGCGATTACAGCCTTTTTACCAATCTTAGCCATAGCCTGACCAAGACCTGCAGAAGTAGTTGTTTTACCCTCACCTGCGGGGGTTGGATTGATAGCTGTAACAAGAACAAGTTTTCCGTCCGGCTCATTTTCCAAACGATTGGCAAGTTCGTCTGAAAGTTTAGCCTTATACTTGCCGTAAAACTCCAGCTCATCCTCTTTAATTCCGATCTGTGCGGCAACCTCTTTAATCGGGAGTAAGGTCGCAGCCTGAGCGATTTCAATATCACTTAACATATTGAAAATACCTCCGTTCAAATATATTTCTTTAATTATAACAAAACTTTCCCCCTCTATTATTCCAATAAGAAAATATATTTTACAATAGAATATAAAATACTCGGGTTTAATTGCTGTAGATTAGGTAATGTTACTTTGATGTATTCAGTTACAACGGATACTGTTACGTTTAAAATCCGGCTTAGATAGATTTATAGTGAATCATCAGAGAAAACAATCGCTCTTGTTGATAAATTTAAAATTCAGTATAGATAGATTTATAGCAATCGGTAGTTTAGTATGTGATGACGGTACAATTTTATTTAAAATCCAATATGGATAGATTTATAGTTCTCTTGAGAAATAAGATTTAATACAGTAAAAATATTTAAAATCCAATATGGATAGATTTATAGTTTTTACTTTGCATAATGACTGTAATATGTTTCGGATTTAAAATCCAATATGGATAGATTTATAGCTTTTTGTACTTCTTATAATATTTCTCGTGTAATATTTAAAATCCAATATGGATAGATTTATAGGCTTTTTTTCAAAAGTTTTTTCAGACTCGCAAAAGGATTTAAAATCCAATATGGATAGATTTATAGATCGTGCTTAATGTAAGCATAATCTTTAATACTTCTAATTTAAAATCCAATATGGATAGATTTATAGAATACAAGGAGCAGAAAAAAGAGAAGTAGAACCATATTTAAAATCCAATATGGATAGATTTATAGAATGCCTGCAGTAAGAGAGCCGACAGTTTTTAAAACATTTAAAATCCAATATGGATAGATTTATAGGCCATATAGATTGCAAGTTACAATAAACTTGTTATAATTTAAAATCCAATATGGATAGATTTATAGGTCGGTAATTTGACAGTAAAATTTTTTGGGATTATATTTAAAATCCAATATGGATAGATTTATAGAGCCACCACACTAACATTCAGAACGAATAGAAATACATTTAAAATCCAATATGGATAGATTTATGGCAAGTTGCTATTGATGTACACTCAAACATATTGTCATTTAAAATCCAATATGGATAGATTTATAGCCGAGTTGCCCCTCACTTGCAGACACATAAGCAGTGTATTTAAAATCCAATATGGATAGATTTATAGTATAAAAGTTTCAATTCCTGTTAGTGCATTGTTAAGATTTAAAATCCAATATGGATAGATTTATAGATATTAGCAATCAGTTGTCTTTTCATTTTATCCTCATTTAAAATCCAATATGGATAGATTTATAGAGTACACATCTTCACCGCACACTTTTGCAATGTTTATTTAAAATCCAATATGGATAGATTTATAGAAAGTCATTAAAAACATTAACAATCGTAAAAAATAAATTTAAAATCCAATATGGATAGATTTATAGGCACACCGATTAAAAACACGATTGACGGCTCATCTTGATTTAAAATCCAATATGGATAGATTTATAGTCATCAACGAATTAATTTCAATCCTCGAAAATCTCTATTTAAAATCCAATATGGATAGATTTATAGATACAGTTCACCTATTCTATGCACCATATCCCAACTATTTAAAATCCAATATGGATAGATTTATAGTATACCTCCTGAATTTGATTTTTGCCGCTCATTAAATATTTAAAATCCAATATGGATAGATTTATAGAGAAATGAAATACAAGGCTTTTATTTTAACAAGCCTATTTAAAATCCAATATGGATAGATTTATAGAGCACAAGGGATTTTTGCACCCTTTTTTAAACAAAATTTAAAATCCAATATGGATAGATTTATAGTGTGAACTTCTCAAAAAGCGTCGGACTCTCTCAACAAATTTAAAATCCAATATGGATAGATTTATAGCGAAATCGAAAAAAGCTCCAGTCAAAATTATTGATATTTAAAATCCAATATGGATAGATTTATAGATCTGTAGAACTTGTTGAAACAGTTGATACAAATATATTTAAAATCCAATATGGATAGATTTATAGTCCATATTGCAATAGCGTTTTTAAACTGTGATTTTGTTTAAAATCCAATATGGATAGATTTATAGAATTCAATAATTTTCAATGTTTTTTCATTTTTTAAGTTTAAAATCCAATATGGATAGATTTATAGGAAAGCCGATTTTATCTGCTCTTCAACAAATGAAATGTTTAAAATCCAATATGGATAGATTTATAGAAATTTTGCTTTTACTGCTGGTGGATTAAAAACAAAGTTTAAAATCCAATATGGATAGATTTATAGTTTTTATACATATGACAGCATTACTATTAAAAATTTTGTTTAAAATCCAATATGGATAGATTTATAGGTAATGAATAAATCCGTCAGCCGGCGTTAAACGTGTTTAAAATCCAATATGGATAGATTTATAGTCAAGGCGGATATACTCACGCAAATTGTAATTATGTGTTTAAAATCCAATATGGATAGATTTATAGTAAACATCTGTTTAAATAGTTAACATCAATGCTTTTGTTTAAAATCCAATATGGATAGATTTATAGCCAAAACAGGAAATTGCGCAGTTGATGTAAATATGAGTTTAAAATCCAATATGGATAGATTTATAGACGGAAAAATACAACAAAGCGGCTGTTATGTATATTGTTTAAAATCCAATATGGATAGATTTATAGTTGGGTGACATCGTGGGCAAGGTATGAACTTTTTGAGTTTAAAATCCAATATGGATAGATTTATAGAGCCGATTATAATGTTATAATCGGAAAAAGAAGTAAGTTTAAAATCCAATATGGATAGATTTATAGTCGTCGCTATTTTCAGTCATCGAATAATTTTCAATGTTTAAAATCCAATATGGATAGATTTATAGCCTAAACCGTTTTCGGCTATTGTTGACGAAGATAGGTTTAAAATCCAATATGGATAGATTTATAGAATTCAATAATTTTCAACGTTTTTTCATTTTTTAAGTTTAAAATCCAATATGGATAGATTTATAGCTTTGAATAGGTGTATTTTCCACATTCGAAACATTGTTTAAAATCCAATATGGATAGATTTATAGACGCAACCCAAAAAAGGCGGAAAAAAATATCCGCTGTTTAAAATCCAATATGGATAGATTTATAGTGTCATATGCTGAATTTACTGAAAGAATCAGGACATCTGTTTAAAATCCAATATGGATAGATTTATAGGAATCAAACGAGCCAAAAGTAAAATGTCAGAAATGGTTTAAAATCCAATATGGATAGATTTATAGCAGAGAATATAAGCCGCCTCTTGCGACTGACAAAATGTTTAAAATCCAATATGGATAGATTTATAGACCGCAGTAGGGAATAACAAGCTCACATTCGGAAAAGTTTAAAATCCAATATGGATAGATTTATAGTTCGTCGCTATTTTCAGTCATCGAATAATTTTCAATGTTTAAAATCCAATATGGATAGATTTATAGAGCTAAAAGTACATCAACAGTTACTAGCAAGGAAACGTTTAAAATCCAATATGGATAGATTTATAGATTTTTCTTGTAAAAACACAAGTTATAGCGATACCGTTTAAAATCCAATATGGATAGATTTATAGCAGATTTGCAGGACAAATATGCAGGTATGTCAGATGTGTTTAAAATCCAATATGGATAGATTTATAGCCTAAATCAAATATTTGTGATGGAATGAGTTTAACGTTTAAAATCCAATATGGATAGATTTATAGCAAGCACATAAGGGTCTTTGATTACTTCGGATTTTGTTTAAAATCCAATATGGATAGATTTATAGATAGAACATACAATTCAACAGCGCCGAACATTCTTAGTTTAAAATCCAATATGGATAGATTTATAGTCAAGAATTTTCAGCGCTATTGCATAACACTAACGGCTGTTTAAAATCCAATATGGATAGATTTATAGAGTGGCTTTCAAACATACTATAAATCTATCCATAGTTTAAAATCCAATATGGATAGATTTATAGTTATTCATTTTTCTGTGTCCATTTTGCTCTACAATAGTTTAAAATCCAATATGGATAGATTTATAGCGCTAATAGTTACGGAAATTGTAAGTACCGAACCCTGTTTAAAATCCAATATGGATAGATTTATAGAAATTCCGTTGATGAATCCTCTGACAAAATTTACGCGTTTAAAATCCAATATGGATAGATTTATAGAAGTTCGCAAGCAAGCAGGATTAACAACTAATACGGTTTAAAATCCAATATGGATAGATTTATAGTCTGCCGTTGTTTCAACTTTCGTTTCTTTTTCTGTGTTTAAAATCCAATATGGATAGATTTATAGCAAGCTCCACATACTGACAGATTTACCTTTGAAAGTGTTTAAAATCCAATATGGATAGATTTATAGCGCTTAGTCGCAGTTGCGCTGGATAAGGGCACACTCGTTTAAAATCCAATATGGATAGATTTATAGAAAGCAAGGCGGAGGAGTACAGGAGCCGCAAGGCTGTTTAAAATCCAATATGGATAGATTTATAGAATTTCGGAAAATGATTTCGTGTTTCGGAATGATATGTTTAAAATCCAATATGGATAGATTTATAGTTGTCTTGCTGTTGAAAAATTTTGCTTTTACAGTGTTTAAAATCCAATATGGATAGATTTATAGCGTGTGTGATAAATCACTTAGAGACCACTACAAATAGTTTAAAATCCAATATGGATAGATTTATAGTGCAATATCTTTATATCATATTCACAGTAGCCAAGTTGTTTAAAATCCAATATGGATAGATTTATAGCAATTATCGGCTTTTTTCTTAAGCGTACTATTAATGGTTTAAAATCCAATATGGATAGATTTATAGTGCCGTCAGTCGATGTGCTGATGTCAACAGCATTTCGTTTAAAATCCAATATGGATAGATTTATAGACCGATAATATTGCAAGGTTTGAGGCAGAACTAATGTTTAAAATCCAATATGGATAGATTTATAGCAGGCTCTTCATCGGCACGGTGTACGGAAATAATCTTGTTTAAAATCCAATATGGATAGATTTATAGACAATGTTGTAAATAGCTATTCCGTGTACTTACCGGTTTAAAATCCAATATGGATAGATTTATAGTTTTGTTATGTTTGCGGCAACTCATAGTACCCGACTGTTTAAAATCCAATATGGATAGATTTATAGCTGTAGCGTGATTTAAATGCATAATACGAGTATGCGCGTTTAAAATCCAATATGGATAGATTTATAGAATTTTGCTTTTACAGCTGGCGGGTTAAAAATGAAGTTTAAAATCCAATATGGATAGATTTATAGCTTGGTGCTAAAAGATATTGCTATCAGTATGCTGAGTTTAAAATCCAATATGGATAGATTTATAGAACCCTTGCAATGACGAAATTTCATATAAAAGTGAAGTTTAAAATCCAATATGGATAGATTTATAGCGTTATTACATAACACTAACGGTTTGGGCACGAAAAGGTTTAAAATCCAATATGGATAGATTTATAGATTCGTATATAAAGAGTATAATAGTATATGTAATAATTTAAAATCCAATATGGATAGATTTATAGATAATACTGAATTTGTTGAAGAATTAAGAATTTAAATTTAAAATCCAATATGGATAGATTTATAGGTCCTGCTTGTTCAAACTCAACTGATTTTGTTTTTTATTTAAAATCCAATATGGATAGATTTATAGGTTACTCTGCCTTTCTTGGTTGGGTGTTTAAACTGGATTTAAAATCCAATATGGATAGATTTATAGAGTTGACACTCTCACTCTTTGGCTTGTTGCAGTAGCATTTAAAATCCAATATGGATAGATTTATAGTTTTTTTACGCTTAAAATAATTCTCTGTATTAACATTTAAAATCCAATATGGATAGATTTATAGTTTTGCAAGTAAAGTTGCTATTATGTCACTTAGTAGATTTAAAATCCAATATGGATAGATTTATAGGCTTTCTCTTTCAAGTCTTTTAACTCCTGATAATAATTTAAAATCCAATATGGATAGATTTATAGATTTTGTTGCGTTTCAATGTTTTCAATGTCTGTGTATTTAAAATCCAATATGGATAGATTTATAGCCAATTAAGAAATATACCAAATATACCCGAATATAATTTAAAATCCAATATGGATAGATTTATAGGTACCGATTTCATCGATAAGAACTAGGCAATCTCTATTTAAAATCCAATATGGATAGATTTATAGACGCAAACAAAAAGCGCCCGACCTGCAATGCAGATTATTTAAAATCCAATATGGATAGATTTATAGATTATGATGAATTTGGCAGATATGTAAGTTTTTCAAATTTAAAATCCAATATGGATAGATTTATAGAAAATAACCATAAGGAGTATTTGTTGACTCATTAACATTTAAAATCCAATATGGATAGATTTATAGTGCACAACTTGAGAGTATTTCTGACGGTAATAGCTAATTTAAAATCCAATATGGATAGATTTATAGTTTTTTATCTTCACTCCAAAACCAACGAAAATTCTTATTTAAAATCCAATATGGATAGATTTATAGCCCGGATACACTGGTCATATTGTTGACACATCTTTTGATTTAAAATCCAATATGGATAGATTTATAGTGATGAAGAACTATTTAATAAATATTCATAAGAAATTTAAAATCCAATATGGATAGATTTATAGATGTAGAGCCGAGTATCCTAAGCCTTGACAGATTTTATTTAAAATCCAATATGGATAGATTTATAGAATAAATTCATCCACAATTTCACGAGTTAATCTATCATTTAAAATCCAATATGGATAGATTTATAGAAAAAAAGATTTAGATTATCAGTGGATTCATATCCTATTTAAAATCCAATATGGATAGATTTATAGTGGGAGGAAGCTTCTGCAGTGTTGCTAAAATACATATTTAAAATCCAATATGGATAGATTTATAGATTTAGTAATTTCATTAAGCGTGTAACAAGTTCAAATTTAAAATCCAATATGGATAGATTTATAGGTTAATGCAGCGGCTTATTTATTTTTAAAGAATTAAATTTAAAATCCAATATGGATAGATTTATAGTAGGACTTACTAATGACCCAACACCAAACTACAAAGTATTTAAAATCCAATATGGATAGATTTATAGAGGTAAACTTTAAGCGCTAAAAGTTTACTTATTGGTATTTAAAATCCAATATGGATAGATTTATAGATACTTAGCTGATTTTTTACGCCAACTTTGTAGTTATTTAAAATCCAATATGGATAGATTTATAGCCGTGGGATAAAATGATAAGTAATCATCGGCATTTTTCTGTGCTGTTTTGTCGATATACCAAATATTTATCAAATACTACTGTCATTTCAATATATCAAAAGCAACTATACCGATGATTACTTGATTTTTAGGTTCTGTCAACCTGCCGGGGGTTTTGTGCTATGTCAGGTCGACAATAAAAGCGTTACAAAAAATTTGATGTTTTATCATCCGTTTTTCCAAGAAAATCTTTATTCATCCACCGTTCTTCACGGGTATGAAACATTATTACCGAATCCTTGTCTTTTCTGATATAAACATCAAGTTCTTTTTGCAAAGCAAGTGAGTTTGCTTTACTTAAGTTTCCTTCAAAAACAGAGTTTTGAATATGTACAAGATATTTTTTGCAAATCTTAAATACCTTTGGAAGTATTTTTCTGCCCTTTTCATCACATATTATATCATATACAAGAATTACATACAATATTTACCACCACATTTCAAAGCCTTTATATTCTTTTTCTCCTATAATGTGCTTTATCAGTTTATAAAGTTCAAGTCTGATTAAGAATTGATAAGAAACATTTTTATTAAGTTCTTTGTGAAAAATAGTTGTCTTTAATTTTTCGTCAAATTCAGATGTAATTATTCGTGACGCTCTTTCGGTAAGTTGCAAACCGTTAAGTCCTTCTACAAAACTGCTTTCTGTTATTTGTTTTCGATTAAGCAAAGAAAAAATCAGACGATCCGCAATCAGCGGTTTGAAAATTTCCGAAACATCAAGTGCAAGAGAATATCGCCTTGTACCTGGCTGATGAAGATAGCTTATTGTAGGATTAAGTTGGGTTTTATAAATTTCCGCCAGAGTTTTTGTATATACAAGAGAATTGACATATGAAATAAGGCTGTTAATCATATTGTCGGCAGGATGATAAACTCTTTTATCAAATTCAATATTCTGATCAATAATTACATTCCACGCTTTGTAATATTCCTGACGAATATTACCTTCAATTCCCATCAACTCTTCTATGGTTTCTACATCTGCAAGTTTTCTCCTCAAATTTTCTATAGCGGCCATTTGCTCTGACACATTCTTGCCTCTGCCGTTGTAGTATCTTAAGTTTCTGTAAATATTATAAGACGCAGCAACTATAAATTCTCTTGCTATTGATAATCTGTTTGAATAGTCTCCGTAAGCAAGCACTTGCTTAACCAAAAGCTGACCTGCAAGTTTTGTTTCCTTTGGGCAAAAACTTCCTATGTAAAATTGATAGTAATTGAAGAAATGTACAAGTATTCCGTATTTTGAAAATAAGTTCAGCAATTTAGATGTAACCGTTATTTCATTCATAATATAAATTTCTTTAATATTTTCTATCGGAAGATCTTTTACATTTCCGTCAATTGCAGTAAATCTTAATGTGTTGTCTTTTTGAGTTAAATTGCCTGACGAATATATGTAATAACTTTCCTGCATTTTATCACCTCAAATACAGCACAAATCATAGTAAGCACATGATTTGCAAATTCTTTTACCTTCAAATTTTGGCGGCAAAGCAGCCGATATAATTTTTACTATATCAGCTGCCGCACTTTCAAGCTCTCTTTCATCTTCTTCGCTAAGTTCAACATTAAGACTTTGCTTTAGCAAAGGATAATCAATTCTGCCTTTTATTCCCTCTACCCCACGCTTTTTCAGATAATAAAGATAGTATTTAAGTTGAGCAATACCCGCCTCCTCTATCTTTCTGCTTTTCTTTACCTCATGTAAAAGTTTATGCTCGGTAATAAAATCAATATTGATTGTGTTGTCGATCATAATATGTTTTTTCTTTTGCTTATAAGTGGTTTCATCTATAAGTTTTCCGATTTTGACATTTTCGTTTTCACTTTCCATTGCCAAACCGTTTGAAAAATACCACAGCTTTCTTTTACAAACATAGTAATAATAAATATGCATACCCGAAATATTATTTTCATCCATAATCATACCTCATATAAAATTATCAGGTTCTCCGTTATCATCAGATTTATCTTGCTTTTTGGTTTTCTTTTCCTTATCGAATCTGATGCCGCATTCGGAATCATAACTGCTGTTAATAACAGGTAATTTAGTATATGGCATTTTTATTTTTAATTTTTTTATTTCGTAATCGTCAATTCTGAATTTAGGTACGGAAACCGTGAATCCAAGTATTTCTTCGTTTGCTTTAAGTTTATCATCTCTTGAATAAGTATCTGATTTTAAAACATCCAAAGCTTTTTCTATGGCACTCTCATTTTGATTATAAACATCAATCGGTACAGTGTCACTTCTGTCAATACTTCTTATTCCATCTTTTTTAAGAGAGAAATAATCGACCTTTACTTTATAATCTTTATAAATTTTACGATACTTTTGATAATATTTTGATTTTTCAATTTTTTCAACCGAAAGGTACTCATCTATAAGTTCTTTTTTAAGAACTTCGGAGATAATTCCGTCAACGCTTAAAATTGCCTGTTTTGACAACGAATGAATATCATCGTCAACAAAACGATGTGCATTACCTTGAATTTCTGTAAATACAAAACAATTGTAAGATGAAAAGTCTTTATTACCCTTTCTGTTTACTCTTCCAAAGCGTTGGAACAGGGAAAATAAATCTGATAACTCAGTAATAAGAATATCAAAATCAATGTCAAGACTTGCTTCGACTACGGATGTTGAAATCCATATTTCAGGTATATTCATACTTTCATTAGTTTTTTCAGAGGCTGCCAAAATCGCATTTTCTTTAGTTTTTCTGTCATTTTTTGTAAAATTGGAATGAAACAGATTTACACTTGCGTTAATACCCGAATTTTTTATTTCGGTGTACATCTTATTTGCAATATCAATCGAATTGCAAACGACAAGATATTTTTTTACTTTATCGCATATTGTATCATCAAATATTTTTATAATATCGTCAGACTGCAAGTTTTTTTCATATACTTTTACATTATGCCTTAGCTTTCCTTTATCAGAAAAATCGGATGTTTTTACATCTGTTCCGAGTATTTTTTCAATCTCGTTTCTTACAAACGGAGGCAAAGTTGCGGTAATTACAGCCACTTTACCACCCAAAGTATGAATCATTTCAATTGCATAAATAATTGCAGCCAAAACATCAGGTGAATACATCTGTATCTCATCAATAATAAACTTTGAATATGACGCTACCGCAAGTTTGTATTCATAACCAGCATATTTCAATGCAAAGTCAAATATCTGATCAGGCGTACAAATTGTTATCGGAAGTGCAAGCTGTTTACTGCATTGTGCATACGCAAAATCATAATTTTTTCCGCTAATTATTGAATCTTCCAAATAATAGGATTTCATATCGGAGTGAACAAGTGCCACTCTTCCCTTGTAATCTTCTTGAGAATTATCTCCGCAAAGCTTTTTAATTCTTTCGTACATCGCATTGATAGCTGTTTTTAACGGCAAAACGAAAAAGCATTTATTGTCCCCGCACCAAAGCAATCCCGCCTCGGTTTTGCCCATACCTGTAGGTGCGGTTACAATTAAATTGCTGTCGGTATTTTTAATGCAAAATTCTTGCAATTCATAGTAATGTATATTTTGGGTATTTTTCCAATTGTTTAAAGAAGCAGTCAAAAAATCGTTGACCTTTTCGCAGTCAAGACCTGCACTTGCACTGTAATCACATTTATGTAAAAGACCTTTTAATAAAACAGCGTATTGTTTTTCGGGTTCGCTGAGTTTTTTGTCGAACAGGTCTTTAATTTTCTTAACATTGCGTTTCATCTTATTGTACGAAGCGGTTTCCAAACCAAGTTCAGAAATAAAGGTTTCGATAAGCTCTTTATTTTCACCGAAAACCGTAATAGGAGATTCCTTATTATCGTGATGATACATCACTGCAAAATATACACTATCAGGCTTATTGCACTCGGATTTATCAATGTAAAATATTGAAAGCACATTGTGCGGAATTTCAAGCTCCGGCTGAAATTTGCCGCCCCTTTGCACTCGCTTTTGAAATTGAGAGTTTGCCTTTCCGTAATCGTGTTTTTTGCACGCAACAAGTAAATCTGAATATAACTCTTCAGATTTAATATAGCCGAGCTTATAGAGCAGTTTTGCCTGCTCTATAAGCTCATTTGAATGTTGTCCGATAGTTTTGTCGGGTTTTGCAAGTTTATCTTCTATATTCATATAAATACCTCAAGCTAAAAGCACTGTATATATTCCGTTCTCTGATTTATCAAGCATTATACCTTTACATCCGCTGTCAAGGTAATTAATCTGACAGAAAATAACAGGCACACGATTAAACACTCGTTTTCTCATACCGCCCTTTATTTGCTCAACCACATAATCCTTTGGCATAAAATATTTTGTGCCTCCTGCGTATCCACCGTCTGTTTTTGAAATTATATCCATATCGGATTGATTTTCCTCATAATACTCAACAGGCATATAAACATCGAAATCATTTTTTTCGTAATCAACATCTTCATCAACCTCAGTAAGCTCTGTTTCCGCACACTCAAGCACTTCTACAAAATCCTCTCCTCTGCCGATTGCAGTAAGATTTCCGATATTATCCATAATATCATTCATAGTATTTTCATCTGCAACTATATGAATGATAAGTTCAATATCGCAGAGAAGTTCATAATACTTAGGGCCTTTTGCAAGCGTTCTGAAATGGGAATACGGAATAGTATACTTTACCTTTTCGTACTCATCATACACAGCCTTTATATGCTTAATGCGCTTATCAAATTCTTTTACTTCTTCGGCAGAAATATTTTCATCGGCTTTCATTTCTTTGAGCCGAGTTTTCATTTTATTAATGATTTTTTTATGCTTGTCGATTCTGCGTTTTGTACGCTTTAAAAAGCGGTATTCTTCAAGCAATTTTTCATTAATTACATTAATTGTAATGCCTTTTTCAAAGCTGTTTCCTTGAGCCTTTTGTGCAGTAGCCACAACCTGATATGCACTTGAAAGCATCTCGGGATTTTTCATTTTTACAAGCAAATTTCTGTCATCATTAAGACTGTTAAGAAAACAATCGTCCTTATACATTTTTGTTTTTAGAGAACCGTACTTTCCCTGTACGCTTACTTGCATAGGATGATAAGATGTATAACCGCAAGCCTTATGAAGTGCTCCGATAACAGTTGAATACGGCGGTAAAGGAAATGTCATACGGTTTTGTACAGTTTCTTCTTTTTTGTAATTTGCACTGTTTTGTTTTATATGAAGTCTAATTGCTTTCATATTAATTCCGCCTTACTCCGAAAAATACTCTTTAACCTGACCTCTGAGATTTTCAAAAAATTCTGTCATACTTACAGGATTAATTTCTCTTACAATTTCGTCCTCGTTTGAAAGCTCGCCGTTACGCATAAGTGCACAACTGTAACCTTGAGCAAGTTTTTCCTTAATCGGCTCTATAATAAGTCTTTTGCCTGAAACAGAAACCGCATTTTCAAAAATATGTGTTTTTCTCGGTGAAAGACCGCCTACCACAAAAATCGGCTCTGCGTTATCAAGATTTCCCTTAACGACAAGTGAAAGATTTTCTACTGCGTCAATAAGAGCAATTACTCTTTCGCACTTTTCTGCGTTATCTGCCTCTGCACCAAAGTTTTCGTCCTTACCGATTTTTTCAAGGTCAATTGTAAGACTGTAAATTTTAGATGACTTGTCATATTCATACTGATAAGGCATAAGACCGCAATCCTTTGCATTGTTTTGAACATTTAAACCGTGTGCCATAGCATAATTGGTTGCAAGGTAAAGGTTATTGTGAAAACGGGCATCATTAATAAACGGCTCTGTAGCAACAGCGTCTGTAAGATAGAAAGAACTGTTACGGATGTATGTAACATCTTTTGTTGACATATATCCACCCTCAAGCGCACGGCATGTTGCGGCATTTACATCTTCATTAACAAGTTTCTGCATTGCTCCGTCGATTGATGTCTGTAAATCATCATAAAAACCCGACTGAACACAGATAGCGTTTTTAAGGCTCTCACGACTTCTTGTAGCGTACTCTTTTCCGCCTCTGAATACCTTTTGTACACTTGAAATATTACCGAGGCTTTCGCCGTAGTTGCTTGTCATATTTGCGATTACAGTTAATGTTAATGCTTTATTTTTCATAATAAAATCTCCTTTATATTAGTTATTTTTTGAGCTTACTTCAATTAATGCGCTTGCAAAAGCAAATGCAAGATCTTTATTTTCTTCCGCATTTTCAAGAAATGTATAGAAAAATGAAAATTCCATTCCGACATAAGCAGACAAACTAAGTATAATCTCTTTTGCTCTGTCGTAATCATGTGCGCAAAGAGCACTGATTATTTTTTGCTTATATGAATTAATTTTATTACTGCTTTTCATTTCAATTAGTTTTTGGGAAGTTAAAAATCCACAACTTTTTGCTGACTTAATTTCATCCATAATTTCATTTCCTTTCCAAGATACATTTATGTCTATTAGCATATCGGTTCTGCTTTTTATATAGCCTTTACCGGCATTATCATCAAAATAAAACTTAAGCATCATTAAAATTACATCGTCAAGCAACACATTGTTAAGACAACGCATATAAACTTCTTTCTCAAGATTAAACCAATAATCATCATTGATTTTTTTGACAAAGTTTAATGATTTTCCCGATAATTCTCTTAACTTTTTTAATCTTTCAAGTCGTACAAAGAATGTTTCGTAATAAGCCTTATCCTGTGATTTTGATATAATTTCAACATCATAGCTTATATAATCCTTTGAATTTTGCAAAACAAGCATTAGTTTGTTTTTGTCGTCTTTATTTTCTGTACTGCTAAGTTGATTTGAAAAAGCATAGTTTGTTTGAGTTAAAGACTTAACAGAAAAATTGTTATTCACAAAATAAGTTTCTCTCATATCAGAATTTGAAAAAGCAAACGCTATAAAATCAAATTCTAAAATATCATTGCTCTCAAAACTTTCCTTTGAAAAACAAAAGCCGAGATTACTTGTTTTTCTGTCTTTGTCAACATTGTAGCCTCTAAGTCTGCAAGTGCTGTTATCTTCGGTAAAAATAAGTCGTTCATTGCAGTAATTCTTATAAAGGTTATTGCCGTTTTTAAAGATATTCTTTATAATTTCCGCTCTGTTTTCTTCAATGGCTGAAATAAAAATATCTTTATTTGTTCCATCAAATTTTATTTTGTCAAATAGCCCTTTAAGAACTGTTTTGCTCTTAACAAGGTCGTTTACCAATTTAATTTGTTCTTCACTGAATTCTTGACTTTCGAGAATGTTTAAAATATTTTTGTGAGTCATATATTTTTCAAAATAGTTCTCTGCAAACTCAAGATATTTTTCTTCTGTTATATCTTCACTTTTGTAAATAATACCGTCAAAGCCGTGGATATAATTATCGGGCTTTTCTTCAACATCACAGAGCACTTTGTAATCAATTCCAAAGTAATCAAAATATTTACATAAACCGACAACGGCTGCCGCAAACCTCCAATCGGTAGGCTGCAGCAAAGTGTCATAATCAAAGTAATCAATCTTTGTTTTCATTAATTCGGTTCACCTCCCTCCGATAAAAGCTCGGCAAAGCCAAATCCTGCGGATTTTCGTGAACCTATACCGCTTTTCAGCAGATAATTAATAACCGATTTATCGGCATTAATACTAAAACTGCCTAAACTGCATTCAATGTAGTTTTTGTAGTGATAAACCACTGTTTTTTTTGCGTTTAACGGTTTAATTTCAAAGTTTGAAATTAACTTCTCGTCAAAACCGCTTTCAACAAGCTGCTCTTTAATTACCTGTTTTGCAATCTCCGTAAAATCCGGATTTGCAACCGAAATATACCTATCCGAATTATTCTCGGCTTTATGTAATCTGATACACAAAGGGCTAAGCATTTTCAAAACAGCGGATGATGAAGTAACATTTTTTTCCGGCACAAGATTAACACTGACAAGTTTCATTTCGTTGCCGAGCGGAGCGGGAATCGGCTTGTCCTTTTGCTTTATAAAAGCAGACATAAAAATACATCCCGTATTATAGTCAGCTGTTGAAAAAGTAATGTTTAGTTGATTTTTCCCGAGTTGAATTTCCGTTTTAGAAAACTTCGGCATAGGCAGATTCACCGCAAAAGTAAAATTTCTGCGTTCCGGTGTAAAATAATATTTTTCATAATATTTTCCCTCGGCAATATCTGACAGTGACCGTTTAAAAAACGAAAGCATAATTCGTCGATAATCAATCGGCAGCTTATTGTTTTGCAAATAAAATCGCAATAAGATTTTCATATTTACCTCCATTTATTATTTTAATAGTATTAGATTTTGTTATTAGAGTTATGATATTTCACAACTCTAATTACAGTATAGCGTTCACAATTTTGTTTGTCAATACCTAATATATATTTTTTAAGAAAATTTTTTATAAATAAGCTTATAAATACATTTATTTTTATAAATTTAGTACATTTGATATTTACAATTAATTATGATATAATTTAATAAATCTTTCCAAAATGGATTTTAAATAATATTTATTTACACCACTTTTTTAATCTATCCAAATTGGATTTTGTCTTTACCATATTATAACATTTTCACTGTACCATAATCCGTACTTTGAATTTGATTTATAAAAAAGATAAAAGATAAAAGGCTCTCGATAAAAATTCGAGGGCCTTTGCTTTTTAAAATCATTTTTCGTTATATATGTTGGAGTAATGTTTATAAATTATGATTTACCGGAATATTTTGCACGGCAATTATAAAAGTTTGGTCAAACTTTTGTAATTGTGACGGTAGGGTAAACAAAATTTATCCCCATTTTTAAATATTTAAATCATTCTATGCTTTTTCCATCTGCCTGACAAATACCTTGCAAGATATGCTGCAGCACGAGCATACAAATCAACAAATATACCGATCCATACACCTAAAACGCCCATATCAAGAACCATAACAAGTATATAACTGCAAACTATTCTGAATATCCACATTGAAATCATACTTACACCGAGTGAAAAGTTTACATCTGTACACTTGCACAATTTGAGATATATTTCTTTGTATATTCTAACATAATAAATGCATTTATTTAAATATACAGATGTATTTTTAGTATATTATTACTATTAAAAATTAGCCGCTTGTATATATAATACTATTCGAGATATTATATTATAAACTCTTTATAAATGTGGTTTTAAGTCAAAGTTAGCATTCGCTAACTTCAATATTTGGCATTTTCTGCTATTTTTCTGTGCTACCAACATTTTATAATTGATTATCAAAGATATAATAAGTTATCCTTCGGTAAAAATTATAAGTAAGTAATTTGTATAAATGATATTATATATCTTGATGTATGTTAAAATTATAATCATAGTTAAACTTAGAGTTTAATATAAAACAGTTAAAATTTTCTTAAAAATTTTATAATCTGAAATTAACGCTTGACAAATATTATCTGTAATGATATAATACTATTTGTTACAGAGATAAGCGGATGTAGTTTAGTGGTAGAACTTCAGCCTTCCAAGCTGATCGTGTGGGTTCGATTCCCATCATCCGCTCCACAAAAGGTGCTGTAAAGAAACAGCATATTAAAAAGCCGAGATTCACGAAAAAGTGAGTTTCGGTGTTTTTTTTGCTTTCATTGCTGAATATTGTATCCGGGCAATAATCGGTCGTTACCCTTATTTGCATTGGCAGTTATCTTTGTTCCGTCTATGTAGATATGCGACATATCCTGCTTTCCTTAACAGCAAGGTGTTTATTTAGATCAATATGATGAAAAACCTCGTTAAATGTATATACCGGATCAGAAATTTCTATTATTTTTTTAATTTCCGGTTATAATTTTAATTGATACGGTGTATAATGTACCTTGTTGATGTGGTTTTTCATTGATAGTAAATTATATCACAAAAGCGACTGCATTCCTACCTTTCGGTTAGAATGCAGTCGTTTTTTTGGAGTTGTTTTTTACAGCTCCTTTTCTTAACGGTCGCCTTCAAGTCCCGTTATTAATTTACTTGTAAAACAAAAAA
>ERZ773200.327-NODE-327-length-53056-cov-3.083734_pt1 | contig 53056 bp, 40 predicted proteins | sample MGYA00581008_ERZ773200 | MGnify/ENA primary metagenome ERZ773200 (study PRJEB29015, sample SAMEA2737770) | human gut metagenome | biome: human gut; feature: human-associated habitat; material: faeces | place: China | collected 2012 ... | reverse complement strand
GAAAAATGCTGCAGGAACAGGAGCAGCCCAATTGCTATTGAATACTGAAATTGCAAAAGAATGGGAACAAAAAGCAAAAGAAATCCATCATGTAGAACTTGCTAAGATTGACAGTTTTCAAAAGGCACTGTTTACATCCATGACATTTCAAAAGTGGGAAGTTTAGCAAAAAGAATAGGAAGTGTTAAGGAAAATAGTATCGCAATGTATATAGAAACGTGTTAAAATAAAGAGAGACATAAAAAAACATGCAACATAAGGAGGAACAATATGCGTTTTGGTTTTATTGGAGCAGGAAATATGGCACAGGCAATGATAGGTGGTATCTTAAAAGCAAAGCTCGTTTCAAAAGATGAGATTATAGCATCTGCGGCAACACAAAAGACTTTGGATGCCGTAAAAGACAAATTTGGTGTGCAAACAACGCTTGACAATCAGGAAATAGCAAAAGCTGATATGATCTTTCTTGCTGTAAAACCGGTATATTGTGAACAGGTGCTTCGGGAGATTAAAGATAAATTAACAAAAGACAGGATCATTGTGTCAATTGCGGCAGGTAAGACAATGGCATGGCTGGAAGAACAGCTTGGAAAAGATACGAAGATTGTTCGTACGATGCCAAATACACCGGCATTGGTCGGAGAAGGCATTACGGCTGTCTGCCCTAATGAACAGGTTACAGACAAAGAACTTACGCAGGTTTGTGAAGTGTTAGAAAGCTTTGGAAAAGCAGAAGTGATCAAAGAGAGCATGATGGATGCTGTGATTGCCGTCAGCGGAAGTTCGCCGGCATATGTTTTTATGTTTATTGAAGCAATGGCAGATGCAGCGGTTGCCGAAGGAATGCCAAGAGCACAGGCATATCGGTTTGCGGCACAGTCTGTTCTGGGCAGTGCAAAGATGGTCTTAGAGACCGGAAAACATCCGGGAGAATTAAAAGATATGGTTTGTTCACCGGCAGGTACAACGATTGAGGCAGTACGTGTCTTAGAGCAGACTGGTTTCCGCGGCAGCGTGATGGAATGTATGAAAGCTTGTGCTGACAAATCCAGAAATATGTAATGGGTTTGTGATGATATATTTACAGATTTGCTTTTCTGATTGTCATGTGTCTTTTTTATGAAGCATATCTTGATAAAAAAGAAAGTGACAATTCTTATCATATGATCAAAAAGAAGGAAAAAAAGGCAGATCTGACAAAAGAATTTATAAAAAAAGTAATAAAGAAAGTCGTATACCATAATCAAAGCCAGAAGAATAAAAGATATTTATCGGTTAAAGGAATTTGCTTTTGGCTCGGATGCCTGTGTAGTATTATTTTTCTTGTTTACTGGCATCAGCAGATCTATTGCATCAAAGAAAACTTTCATCATATGGCAATGGATTGTTCGTTAGCACAGATAAGTGCCATTGACAAAGAAATGAAGTGTTTTCCGGTCAGAAAAGATCCAAAGAAGAAAGAACAGTATGATTTTGATAATGGATATGGCGGTGTCAGGTCGTATGGCGGTAAAAGGTCTCATGAGGGAATCGATATTATGGCAAGTAATGACCGGAGTGGATATTTTCAGATCCAGTCGGCAACAGATGGTGTGATCGAACAGATCGGCTGGCTGCGGCTTGGAGGTTATCGTCTGGGCATTCGCAGTAAAAGTGGCTTTTATTACTACTACGCACATATGAGAAACTATGCACCCGGTATAAAAAAAGGGAAAAAAGTCAAAGCAGGTACGCTGCTTGGCACGATGGGAGATACCGGCTATGGAAAAGAAGGTACGCATGGCAAATTTGCAGTTCATTTGCATTTTGGCATTTATCGGGATAAAAAGGGGGAAGAGTGCAGTCTGAACCCATATGATGTATTATTGAAACTAAAATAAGAAGGAAAAAGTTTTAGGGAAAATGGAGGGTTGAAATGGAAACACAGCTTTGGAGAAAAATTTTAGCACCATATCGTCTGGCAGTGGATGAACTGGTTGTGAAATTTACGCACATCAAGCAGCAATATCAGGATAGCAGGATGTATTCACCAATCGAAATGGTCAGTGGTCGTGTGAAAAGGGTGTCGAGTATTTTAGAAAAAGCAAAGAGAAAAGGTGTGAATCTGGAAGAATTAGAGGAAAAGATTGAAGATATTGCCGGGATTCGTATTATTTGCCAATTTGTAGAAGATATTGATACTGTTGTGGATATTATTCGTAATCGTGCAGATATGGAAGTAAAATTAGAAAAGGATTATATTACACAAAGCAAGCCAAGCGGGTATCGCAGTTATCATATGATTGTTTATTATACCGTACAGACGGTAAAAGGACCGAAAAAACTTGCCGTTGAGATTCAGATCCGTACATTGGCAATGAACTTCTGGTCTACAATCGAGCATTCTTTACAATACAAATACAAAGAACATATGCCGGATGAATTAAGAGAAAGACTGCTGCGTGCGGCAGATGCCGTGGATATGCTGGATAACGAAATGGCTTCTGTGCGTGATGAAATCATGGATGCACAAAATTCTAACCGTCAGAAAGCAACGATCATCTCTGATATTTTAAACAATATCGAAAATCTGTATTATGTAGCAAATGAACGTGAAGTCACAAAGATTCAGAATGAATTTTTTAAGATTTATTTGAAAGATGATATGAATTTGTTGATCCGTTTTAATAAGCAGTTAGATATTATTGCAGAGACCTATCGTGTACAAAGTGTACAGCGGTGATCGGAAATTTGCGAACAGACAGAATAGAAATATGATTAGAAGTTTGAAACCGGATATTTGGTAAAAAAGAAGAAGTACATTGCAGAAAACCGGATATTTCGGTAAAAAAGAAGAAGTACATTGCAGGAAACCGGATGTTTCGGCACAGAAAGAATAGGTACATAGTACGAAAAAATGAAATTTATAATCTGGGAAGAAAAAGAGGATCATTATGGTAAATTTGCCTGAAAAATATTGTGAAAATATGAAAGAACTATTGCAAGAAGAATATACAGACTATATAGATAGTCTGTCAGAAAAAACATATCAGGCGATACGCATCAATACCAGGAAAATATCGTTACAGCAATGGGAAAAGATCAATCCTTTTCGGACAAGTCCGATCCCATGGGTGGAAAATGGATTTTATATTGAAGATGCAATGGGAAATGGACAGAATGAATCAGGTCAACAGGAGAGTCCGATACCATCCAGACATCCTTATTATTATGCCGGTTTATATTATATTCAGGAACCGAGTGCGATGATCCCGGCAAGTCTGCTTCCGGTAACACCCGGAGATAAAGTGTTAGATCTTTGCGCTGCACCGGGGGGGAAAGCAACGGAGCTTGGTGCAAAGTTACAGGGACATGGACTGCTGGTAGCAAATGATATCAGTGTATCAAGAACTATGGCATTAGCCAAAAACCTGCAGATCGCAGGTATTCAAAATTGTCTTGTGACAGCAGAAACACCTGAGAAGCTTGCTTCTGTTTTTACAAACTTTTTTGATAAAGTGTTGATCGATGCACCATGTTCCGGAGAGGGGATGTTTCGAAGAGAGCCGCGTATGGTTCATGATTGGGAAGAGAAAGGACCGGCATACTATGCTAAGATACAAAAAGAAATTTTGACACAGGCATACCAGATGTTAAAACCCGGTGGAAAAATGGTATATTCTACTTGTACATTTTCTTTGCAGGAAGACGAGGCTGTGATCGAATGGTTCTTAGACATATATCAGGATATGAAAGTGTGCCCGGTGGAACGAAAAGAAGGCTTTTTGCCGGGAAGACCGGAGGGTATCGCAGCAAGAGAGGAATTAAAGCATTGTGTCAGGATCTTTCCGCATAAAGCAAAAGGGGAAGGACATTTTGCTGTACTTTTGCAAAAGGGAGATTCTGTGGCAGATGCAGAAGAAACGCAGCGCAGCAGGGAAAGTCTGACAAAAGAGTATAAAAAGCAATTGGAAGATTCGATAGAAGATCTTACGATCACAATAGAGGACAGATCGCAAAAAGGCAGTTTTTCTAAGAAAAAAGAATATCAGCGTAATAAGTCTGATAAGAAAAAAGGAAAATCAGGAAGGGAGAAATTCGAAAAAGCATCACAAGGGCAGACAGTGCAAAAAGCAGATATGCAGACAAAAGAGTTTCTATCTCATCTTCCGTTTGAAGAAGGAAGATATGTTTCACACAACAATCAGATTTCTTTTGAGCCTTTGTGGATCGAATCGCTTTCTAAGCTGCGGATTGTGCATAAAGGTGTAGCAGTCTGTGAAATAAAGCAAAAAACAGCATTATCCCATCAGCTGGCGTTGTGTTTGAGGGATGAGGATTTTGATCAGGTGATCAATTTTCAGGCAGCCGATCCACAGGTGATCCGTTACCTGAAAGGAGAAAGCATACAGACAGATATGGCGTATCGAGGCAATGTATTGGTCTGTGTTGATGGATTTGGCTTGGGCTGGTGCCAGGGCAGTGGTACCACATTATTGAAAAATAAATATTATCCGGGATGGCGTTACCAATAGCCGGATAACAGGAAATACAAGAAAAACAAAAAGATCTGTTTCAGACAGATCTTTCAGGAGGAAATTAAACCTAAACAAGAAAAAAGAGGAAAGGAAAAAATAACATGAATAAAAAAAGAGGCGAATATGGATATATAGCAGCAAGGAAAAAGAAAACATTGCTTGGAACGATCATTATTGCGTTGATCGGTGTTGCCATCTTTTTGGTTGGCTTGTTCTTAAACAAAATGTCAAATCGTAACCTTTTTACGATCATTGCCGTTTTAGCCGTTCTTCCGGCTGCCAAACAATTAGTTGCATTTATTGTATTGTTCCCGTTTAAGACGACCCAAAAAGAACGTTATCAGAAAGCAAAAGATATGATCGGTGAAGAGATGAAATTATATTCCGATCTTGTGATCACATCGCCGGAAAAGATCATGCATTTAGATCTTGCGGCAGTTGGCAACGGGCAGGTTATCTGTCTGTTAGGACAGGGAAAACAGGAGCTTAACTATGTTCGGAAATATCTGACAGAAGGTGTGCATAACTGGGGAAGAAACTATAAAGTAAAAGTAGTCGATAGTGAAAAAACATTTTTGGGAGAATTAAGTAAAGTACAGCCGGTTGAGGTGGACCGGGATGAAGAAGACAAAGTCAATTCGTATCTGCTTTCACTGATCGTCTAAGGATGCAAAGACAGAGAGTTTTTCTGGTTGATATAGGAATGAGGATGATATGAGAGTAATTGTAGTCAGTAAGCAGGAAGCCGGACAACGTCTGGATCGTTATCTTGCAAAATATATGTCTAAAGCGGCAAAAAGCTTCTTTTATAAAATGCTTCGTAAGAAGAATATCACGCTGAACGGAAAAAAAGCAGCCGGAATGGAAAAAGTACAGGAAGGTGATGAGATCAAGCTTTTTTTGTCAGATGAAACAATTGATAAATTTCGCGGAATAGAGCAGCCAGTAAATGCACCGGCGATAAATAAAACAGATGCAAACAAGACAGCTGTAAATAAAAAGGAGCAGTCGTTAGCTATTGTCTATGAGGACGATGAAGTTTTAGTGGTCAATAAAGCGTCAGGGATGTTATCACAAAAAGCAAAGAAAGAAGACCGTTCTTTAGTAGAATACATTACAGATTATCTTATGACGCGGCAACAGCAGCAGGATTCTGTATTTCGACCGGGCATATGCAACCGTCTGGATCGCAACACAACCGGGTTGATCGTTGCAGGAAAAACAGTAGAAAGCTTACAATATCTGAACCGGATTTTTAAGGAAAGAGAATTACATAAATATTATCTTTGTATTGTAAAGGGATGTATTGCACAAAAAGAAACAATTGATGGTTATTTGCGGAAAGAAGAAAAGAGCAACAAAGTAACGATACAAAAAGCAAAGAAAGAAGGCGGCGTTCGGATTCTGACAGCCTATGAGCCATTGGAATATGGAAGATACCAAAAGGAAGAATATACCTTGTTAAAAGTTGATCTGATCACCGGTAAATCCCATCAGATCCGTGCACATTTGCAAAGCATTGGTCATCCTTTGATCGGTGATCATAAATACGGAAACAGAAAAGATGCTTCTTTTTATCAAAAGGAATTTGGATTGCAATACCAGCTTTTGCACGCATGGAAGTTATGTTTAGGCGATGCAGCTTATTTGCCGGATCGTTTGCATGGCAAAGAATGGACGGCACCACTACCGGAGCAGTTTCAGACGATCCTTAAAAAAATGGGCATGAAAGTGAGGAATTAGAGATGCCATCATGGAACTCAAGGGGTCTTAGAGGATCGGTTTTGGAGGAAGCATTGAATATAACAAATGAAAAATATCGCATGGAAAAGCTGGCTTTGGTACAAAAGATTCCAACACCGATCACACCAATGGAGATTGACAAAGAAAAACATCATATCACATTAGCGTATTTTGAGCAGAAAAGTACCGTTGATTATGTTGGAAATGTACAGGGCATTCCAATCTGCTTTGATGCAAAAGAATGTAAGACCGATGTATTTCCAATCCATAATATTCATGAGCATCAGATGAATTTTATGAAAGAGTATGAGCAGCAGCAGGGAATTTCTTTTTTGATCATTTATTTTTCAGACGCAGATATTTATTATTATGTTCCTTTTAAAGATGTTTTGTTTTTCTGGGAAAGAGCCAAGAATGGTGGAAGAAAGAGTTTTCGAAGAGAAGAGTTAGATCAGTCGTACCGCATCCGATTTACCAACCAGATCTATATTCATTATCTTGAAATGTTATCAAAGGATTTGGAATCAAGAGAAGAAACGGAATAACATAAATGAAAAAGTCAGTAAAGACGCTATTTTGGAAGTTTGAATTCAAAGAAGAGATAGAAGGGTAACAGCTAAAAACGACAGATCGGATTTTGAAAGAATGGTATTTATCGTGACTATATGGAACAATAAAAGTATAGAAAGTAGAGAGGGTATATGTTTTTAGATCATATTACAGTGTTGGGACTGCCGCTTTATTTTGTGGCATTTGATTTTATTATTTTTTGTGTGGCAGGCTGGATTTATGAAAGTACGTTTGTATCTGTTCGGACGAAGAAGGTAGTCAACCGTGGCTTTCTGATCGGTCCGTATCTTCCGCTGTATGGATTTGGAGCTGTGATCGTTTACATCTTACTTCGTCCGTTTGCAAAGATTCCGAGTCTGTTATATATCATGGGAATGCTTGTGGCAACGTTTTTGGAATATATGACATCATGGTTGTTAGAGGTTTGTTTTCATACACGATGGTGGGATTATACCAAAGATCCCTATAATCTGAATGGACGAATTGCATTGATCCCTTCAATGTTTTGGGGAATTTTATCACTGATCATGTTTGATTTCTTACAGCCGTTCGCTACGATGCTGATAGAGATGGTGCCGAAAGAGGTTGGTATTTACATCGTATCCGGTATCTTAGTGCTCATGGCTGTCGATACGGTAGTTACCGTGATCAGGACGATCAACTTCCGTCAGCAGCTCGAAACGCTTTTTGGTTTTAAGAAGGAGATCGAGGAATTGCTTGAAGATGTGCAATTGCAGTCCGTGAAAGATTTTCTGTTAGAAACGAGAAAAGAATTTTCCGAGAAAATGTCTCTTGCTGCTTTTGAGCAGAAAAATGAACAGTTATATAGTAAATTAAAGGCATTAAAGAGAGATCCGAAAGAAAATAGTGTAAAGCTTACAACTTTTGAGGAACGATTCCGGATTTTCTGGGAAAAGAGGAATCGTTTGAATGATAAGAATCCTTTTGTTGGCAGCAGACGTATTCTGGATGCGTTTCCGACAATGAAATTTTATCCAAAGGGACAGAAAGCAGTTTCTGTCAAAGATCTTATGATTCATTTTAAAAAGAAAACAGAACCGATCCGTGAAAAATGGAATGAGATTAGGGCAAATGAAGAAACAAAAGAAAATAAAAAGTAGGAAATACATGAAAAAATACTATATTTATGTATGCTATTGAAAACGAACACAAGATATGGTATTATGTAAAGCGTTCACACAGAATAAATCTAGAAAAAGAAAGCTGGTATGAGGATGAAAATTATTAAGCGCAGTGGTTCTGAGGATACGTTTGATGCCAGAAAGATCACAGCAGCCGTTACGAAAGCAAATTATGAAGTGCCGACAAAGGAGCGATTATCGAAAGAGCAGATCGAATCGATCACGGCTGATGTAGAGAATATCTGTCTGGATATGAACCGGGCTTTAAGTGTGGAAGAAATCCAGGATCTGGTGGAGGAACAGATTATGGATCGAAGAGCATTTGCTGTAGCAAGAAAATATATCACGTATCGTTACAATCGTGCATTGCTTCGTAAGGCAAATTCTACGGATAAGCAGATATTAAGCCTGCTTGAATGTAACAATGAAATGGTAAAGCAGGAAAATTCGAACAAAAATCCTACGGTCAACAGTGTGCAAAGAGATTATATGGCTGGGGAAGTCAGCAAAGATATTACAAAACGTTTTTTGCTGCCAAGTGAGATTGTACGTGCACATGAGCAGGGAATTATTCATTTTCACGATTCTGATTATTTCGCACAGCATATGCACAATTGCTGCCTGGTCAATCTTGAGGATATGCTGCAAAACGGAACTGTGATCAGTGAAACGATGATAGAAAAGCCTAAGAGCTTTTCGACTGCATGCAACATTGCAACACAAAGCATTGCACAGATCGCCAGCTCGCAATATGGCGGACAGAGCATCAGTCTGACGCATCTTGCTCCATTTGTGGATATCAGTCGTCAGAAATACAAAAAACAGGTTGAAAATGAATTAAAAGAAGCCGGTTTGTCCTATAATAGTAAACAGGTGGATGAAATTGCCGAGATCCGCGTAAGAGATGAGATCAAACGTGGTGTACAGATGATCCAGTATCAGGTCATTACATTGATGACAACGAATGGGCAGGCACCTTTCGTCAGTGTATTCATGTATCTTGACGAGGCACCGGAAGGAAGACTTAGAGAAGATCTTGCTTTGATCATGGAAGAGATCCTGCGTCAGAGAATGCAAGGCGTGAAAAATGAAAAAGGTGTTTATATCACACCGGCATTTCCGAAGCTTCTCTATGTATTGGAAGAAGATAATGTCAGAGAAGGATCGAAGTATTGGTATCTGACACAATTAGCAGCAAAATGTACGGCAAAACGAATGGTTCCTGATTACATTTCAGAAAAGATCATGAAAAAAATGAAGGACGGAAATTGCTACCCTTGCATGGGCTGCCGCAGTTTTCTGACAGTATATCATGATGAAAAAGACCGTCCGAAATTCTATGGACGTTTTAACCAGGGTGTGGTTACGATCAATCTGGTAGATGTCGCATGTTCTTCGGATGGAGATGAGGAAGCTTTCTGGAAAATCTTAGACAAGAGATTGGAACTTTGCAAAAAAGCGTTGATGTATCGTCATAACCGTTTGAAAGGAACACCTTCTGATGTTGCACCGATCTTATGGCAGTATGGTGCATTGGCACGTCTGAAGAAAGGCGAAGTTATTGACAAACTGTTATATAACGGATATTCTACTATTTCTTTAGGATATGCAGGACTTTGTGAGTGTACACGTTATATGACAGGAAAATCGCATACTGATCCGTCAGCAACCCCGTTTGCACTAAAGGTCATGGAAAAATTAAATGATGCATGCAGCCGTTGGAGAGAGGAAGAAAATATTGATTTCAGCCTGTATGGCACACCATTGGAATCGACAACATATAAATTCGCAAAATGCCTTCAGAAACGTTTTGGCATCATTAAAGGTGTCACAGATAAGAATTATATTACCAACAGTTACCATGTGCATGTGACAGAAGAGATCAATGCATTTGACAAGCTGAAATTCGAAGCACAATTCCAAAACTTATCACCGGGTGGTGCGGTCAGCTATGTAGAAGTGCCGAATATGGAAAATAATATTGATGCTGTTTTACAGGTGATGCAATTTATCTATGACAATATCATGTATGCTGAATTAAATACAAAAAGTGACTATTGTCAGGTCTGTGATTACAGCGGTCAGATCGAGATCGTGAACGATGAGCATGGAAAACTGATCTGGAAATGCCCGAATTGCGGTAACACGGATCAGGACAAAATGAATGTTGCCAGAAGAACCTGCGGTTATATCGGAACACAGTTCTGGAACCAGGGACGAACACAGGAGATCAAAGAACGCGTGTTACATTTGTAATTCGAAGATATAGTATTGTTCAGTTACAATTTAATCGCTAACAACATAAAAATAAAAAACGGAATAGTTACAATTTGACTGCTAATAAGTAGAATAGAGGCAGGAAAATATTTTTCCGGTGTGTTTCCTGTTAAAATGAAAAAAAGATAATAAAAAACAAGGTTTCTTGGAATGGAAACCTTGTTTTTGTTATCTTTGATATTTGTCATTAATGGGTTGTTGTTAATTGGTTGCCGATAATTGGTTGCTGTTAATGGGTTGTTGTTAATTGGTTGCCGATAATTGGTTGCCGATAATTGGCTGCTGTTAAATGATTGTTATTAGTTCGTCGATTTGGCATTAGGATAGATCTTAGCCATTTTTGCATCATCATAATGCGTATCAAAGAACTGCTCCATCTGATTTTGAGCTTTCGGCTGTTTGTCACGAGTATTGTATCGTAACAAAGCGAGAGAAGAGATGGCAATATTACATATCATAAATACCATAAAGAGCCATGAAAAAATCTTTCCGGCTTTTTGTGGTATTTTTTCGATTAAGTCTGATAAGACAGGATAGACTTTTTTTAGCCAGATTACAGCAGCAAAGCCCCAGAAGAAACAATACAGCAAATTAATGCGGCCGCCCAGGTTAAATGGCAAATGGCTGTAATCCCAAAAGATCTTGCCAAAAAAGAGCTCTGTAAATACGCTGCAAAGGTATTCATAGACACCACCCAGTATTGTGCCGATTAAGAAAAGCTGACCATCTGTCCGGTTGCGGTAGTTATATAAAAGGATCGTACTGCAGGCAAGTGCAAGGCCCCAGACGATACTAAAAGGTCCCCAGACAACACTGCTTCGACTCATCCATACACCGGCAGTCAGCCGACAAAAAATCGTTTCGATGATATCTCCGAGAAAAGAACCGATAAAAAAGAGCATGATGATCTTATAAAAACTGCATCCTGATGCAAAATTTCCGGCTGTATCAGGAATGTCTTTGGCAATATTAGGATAGGCTTTCTCAATACGGCTGCGGATTCGTTTTCTGATCCAGTGGATCAATCTTTGTGAGAGATGATGAAGATTTCCGCTGACATCATCAATTGTTCGGATTTTTCGTAATGCCGGAAATGCAACGGCATATGTTCCGAGAATATCAATCAGTAAAAGAATCGTCAAAGCAAGCAAAGTAATATGTACAAAAGAGGATGGAAGCCATTGATAGATCCTTACCAAAAGTGGATTAACAAATTTCAGGCAAAGAAGTCCGAGAATTCCCCATAGGATAGAAAAATCCAGAGAGATATAACCATCTACATTATATTTCCGATTAGAATAATCCCACCATTTTTTATGATTGATCTTTTCTAAAAAATGTCCGGCACACCATTCTACAAGTGTAGAAATAGTTGCGCATCCCAGGAAGAGAAAGAACCATTGGTTACGCAATTCGGAAAAACCGATTGAGATGATCAAAGCAGTTACACCATAAATTGTACAAAGCGGTCCGTTTAATACACCTCGGTTGATCATCCGTTTTTTTAACAGGATCGAAAATCCTGTTTCTAAGAACCACCCTGCAAAAGAATACAGGAAAAAAAGCCATAATACTAAGTAGAATCCGTCCATAAATTCCTCCATTTCTCTTTTATGTACTCTAGGTATATCCTCTAAGAAGATCCTTTCGGCTGGATTTTTATGCATAAGATTCCAAGAGTACATTTTGTTGTAAAAATATGATATATGATATTTGAAAGGACTAAAGTTTTTCAAAATTCATTCTAAAAAGTGAAAAGCTTCAAAGTTTTCATTAAAAAAAGACTTGCATTTAAAAAAGTATATGTTTCAAAGCATTCGCTTTTGAAAGCCCTGTATTGAAAATTGTAAAACTCCAATCCTCTAAAAGTCCTGAAAAATTAAAATATCAAGATATTATTGTATCGTATCTGTTATGAAAAGACAATGATAATTCTATTTGTAGTATCGTGGAAAAAGGAGGAAAATTTTTTCATAACAGTCTTTGCGGGGAAATGGACTTTTACTGTATTAGTCTTTATAATAAAGACTAATACAGATAGAACATTATTTAGATAACATATTTGGAAATGAGGATAAAAATGAATAAGAAACATTTGTGCATGGGTGTGATAGCTCACGTGGATTCAGGTAAAACAACGCTTTCAGAAAGCATTTTATATCATTGTGGAAAGATCAGGAAGATGGGGCGTGTCGATAATGGAGATGCGTATCTCGATACCGATCAGATGGAGAAGGATCGCGGTATTACGATTTTTTCTAAGCAGGCTGAATTTTTGCTGGGTGACCGGGATGTGACATTGCTTGATACACCGGGACATGTGGACTTTTCTGCTGAAATGGAGCGTACGTTGCAAGTGCTTGACTATGCGATCCTTGTGATCAACGGATCTGATGGGGTGCAGGGACACACGCTGACATTATGGCGGCTTTTAAAAAGATATCATATTCCAACATTTCTTTTTATCAATAAGATGGATCAGGCACGAAGAACACCGGAAAGTCTGATGGAAGAAATACAGACAAGACTGGATCGCCATTGTGTCTCTTTTACAAAAAAAGATGAGCTGTTCTTTGAAGAAGTGGCTGTTTGTGATGATGGATTATTAGAAAAATATTTAGAAAGCAATACAATTGAAAAGGAAGAGATTAAGGAACTGATCGCAAGTGAGAAGTTGTATCCCTGCTTTTTTGGCTCTGCATTAAAAGGAGATGGAGTCGATTCTTTTTTAAAGGGATTAGAAGAATATACAAAGGATGTAACGTATGGAGATCTTTTTGGAGCAAGAGTGTTTAAGATTGCAAGAGATGAACAAAATAACCGTCTGACCTATATGAAGATTACAGGAGGAAGCTTAAAAGTACGTCAGAAGCTGACGAATAAGGGAGAACAGGAATGGGAAGAAAAAGTCAACCAGATCCGTGTGTATTCCGGCGAGCAATATGAAGCCGTGCCTGAAGTACAGGCAGGCATGATCTGTGCTGTGACAGGACTTAGCCATACGTATGCAGGAGAAGGCCTCGGAATAGAGAAAGAAGCAAATCTTCCGTTGTTAGAACCGGTGCTGACATATGCCATGATCCTGCCGGATGATATCAGTGTCAATCAGTTTTTACCACAGCTTCGCCAATTAGAGGAAGAGGAACCCGAACTAAAAATCGTTTGGAATGAGGAAGTCGGTGAAATTCAGGCACAGATCATGGGAGAAGTACAAATAGAAATTCTGCGTTGCATGATCAGGGATCGTTTTAAAGCAGATGTACATTTTGGGGAAGGAAAGATTGTTTATAAAGAAACCATACTTGATACGGTGGAGGGAGTCGGACATTTTGAACCGCTTCGTCATTATGCAGAAGTACACCTGAAAATTGAACCCGGAGAGCATGGAAGTGGCGTACAGGTACTTGCCGACTGCAGTGAAGATCTTTTGGCAAAGAACTGGCAACGCCTGATCCTGACACATTTGACGGAAAGAGAGTTTATCGGTGTGCTTGCAGGCAAAGTACTTACGGATGTCAAAATTACATTAGTTTCAGGAAAGGCGCATATCAAACATACAGAAGGCGGAGACTTTAGACAGGCGACATATCGTGCAGTCAGACAAGGACTTATGAAAGCACAAAGTTGTCTGTTGGAACCTTATTATGCGTTTCGTTTAGAGATACCGGCAGCTAATTTAGGCCGTGCGATGATGGATCTTGAGAAGATGTGTGCAAGCTTTAAGACGGAAACACAGGATGATAAGCAGGCAGTATTGGTTGGTATCGCACCGGTAGCGACAATGTGTAACTACCAGCAGGAAGTACATTCTTATACAAAAGGAACCGGCCGGATCATATGTAGTCTGAAAGGATATTATCCATGTCATAATGAAGAAGAAGTTCTGGAAAATTCATGGTATGATCCCGATGCGGACATTGCCAATCCATCAGCTTCTGTATTTTGCAGCCATGGAAGCGGTATTGTTGTGCCATGGTATGAAGTAGAACAAAAGATGCATCTGCCGTTACAGACCGGGTCTGTGCAGGAAGAAGCGGAAGAACCGGAATGGCAGACGAGGGTTCCGAAGCCACAGGAAGAATATTTCATGGGAGAAGAAGAAATTAACCGGATCTTTGAGCAGACTTATGGGGCGAATAAAAGAAAGGATTCTAAGAAAACGAAAAAACGTATTGAAAAAAGGGTGATCTCGCATGGCAGTGCAATGCGTCCTAAAAAATCCGATGAACAATATTTGTTAGTAGATGGTTATAATATTGTCTTTGCATGGCAAGAATTAAGCGAACTTGCAAAAGACAATATTGATGCGGCACGGGGCAGACTAATGGATATTATGTGTAATTACCAGGGATATAAAAAATGTACATTGATCCTTGTGTTTGATGCGTATCGTGTAAAAGGAAATGTTGGACAGATGATTCCTTATCATAATATTCATGTTGTATATACAAAAGAAGCAGAAACGGCTGATCAGTATATTGAAAAGCTCGCACATAAAATGGGACGCGATTACCATGTGACGGTAGCAACCTCAGATGGATTAGAGCAGCTTATCATCAGAGGACAAGGGTGTCGCCTGATATCTGCAAGAGAATTTTATGAGGAAGTAAAACAGGTAGAAGAAGAGATCCGAAAACAGATATAGGAGAAGGCAGGAGAGAAGATATAAAAAGCGGACAGGTAAAAAGAAGTATCAAAAGAAATCTTACATGAAAAAGCGTATAAAAGTTATCAGAAAGAAGAATATTACATAAGGAAAAAACTGGTAAAAGAGAGATAATCAAAATGCGGAAAAAAACGGATATTCGGTAGAAAAAAGGTGTGCAAAACAGAATGATAAAAAATATTAGAAACATATGATATTTTGTGTATTTTTTCTATTGACAGAATGCAGGATTTGGTACACAATAGGCAAAGCAGAGTAAGATAAAATAAAGATAGGAGATGATTTTGTGTTTGGTTTTGGTCAATTGATTAACATTTTAAAGAAGAATCCCAAAAAGATCGTGTTCACAGAAGGTGAAGATGCACGAATTTTGGAGGCTTCATCAAGACTTTTAGCAAGTAACTTTTTACATCCAATATTAATTGGAAATGCAGAAAAAATTGCAATAGCAGCAGAAGAATGCGGTTTTAATATCCGTGGTGCTGAGATTATAGATCCTGAACACTTTGACAGAATGGATGAAATGGTGGATCTTTTATGTGAGCTTCGTAAGAAAAAGGGAATCACGCCGGAAAGAGCAAGAGAGATTTTATTACAGGCAAATTATTTTGGAACCATGCTTGTAAAGATGGGCATTGCAGATGCCCTTCTCGGAGGTGCTACATATTCAACAGCCGATACCGTAAGACCGGCATTACAGTTGATTAAAACAAAACCGGAGAACAATATTGTGTCTTCATGCTTTATCCTGGTTCGACCAAGTGCAACCGGTGAAAATGAGGTTCTTGCGATGGCAGACTGTGCGATCAATATTGAACCAAACGAAGATGAGCTTGTAGAGATTGCCGGTGAAGCTGCGGAATGTGCAAAAATCTTCGGTGTTGATCCGCAGATTGCATTCTTAAGTTATTCTACACATGGTTCAGGAAAGGGCGATGCTGTTGACAAGATGCGTAATGCAGCAGAGAAAACAAGAGCAAAATACCCTGAACTTCCAATTGACGGGGAGTTACAATTTGATGCAGCCGTTTCACCTCGTGTTGCAAGAACAAAGTGTCCGGAGTCAAAAGTAGCAGGTCATGCAAATACGTTTATCTTCCCGGATATCAATGCAGGAAATATTGGTTATAAGATTGCACAGCGCATGGGTAACTTTGATGCGTATGGACCGATCCTTTTAGGATTGAATGCACCGGTTAATGATCTGTCCAGAGGATGCAATGCTTCAGAAGTATATTCTATGGCGATCATTACAGCAGCCTTAGCATAAGAAGAAGGGGTTACACAGAAACGATAAAAGAAGCCCGGAAATGGGGATTATGATGAATATATTTATAGCGACGCAAATGATCAAAGTATTACATGCACCGATTTGTATCTATAGTGCAGAGGGAGATATCATACAATGTCTCGAAGAAAATAATGGGAAAAAATTGATTGAAAAAGAAGACTTTTCTATAGAGATATCAAAGACAATTCCGTGTATTTATGTCAAAGAAAACGGAGTGGCTTTTTGCTTGATGTGGGTACAAGAAGAAGGATATTTCTTAGGACTTGGAAAAATCCGCATTTATGATTTTGGAGATGAGGAAGCATCACAATATCCATATTGTCAAAAGGATGAATTTGCCACGATCGTATCCATTCTTTGGAATGTGATTTCCGGCAAAGAAGTCGGTGTCGGTGAACTTTGGGCAAAAAATATATTTGTAGATATTTCTGATGTCAGAGAACAGATTACAAAGAATGTCTTTGAACGTCAGGAATCAGGACAGTCTCATAATCCATATGCACAGGAACTGCGTGAACTTGACAGTATCCGCAGAGGTGATATTGCAGCTCTCAAGAAAAGTATCAACGAGACATATTCCGGTAATATTGGTATTCTTGCAAGTGATCCGGTAAGACAATATAAGAACCTCGCAATCTGCGTGATCACGAATGCAACCCGTTGTGCAATCGAAGGTGGGTTAAATCCGGAAATGGCTTTTTCCATGTCGGATTCCTTTATTCGTAATATTGAGGATAACATGACAGAACCGGTTAAGATCGAGAAAGCCACGCGTGATGCAGAGTTTGAATTTGCCAATGCCGTGCATGATCTGAAAGGACAGGGCAATGACAATCCTTTGGTTATGCAGGTGCGTGATTATGTATTCTGTCATATCCATGATGCGATCCGTGTCAGAGAGATTGCTGAATTTATCGGTGTAACGCCGAACTATCTGTCAGAACAGTTCAGCCAGGCCATGGGCATGACACTTAAACAATATATCATCAATGAAAAGATATCAAGCAGTGAGAATCTTTTGAAATATACAGATTATTCACTGCAGGAGATCAGTACGTTTTGTGCATTTAGTTCGCAAAGCCGATTTAGTGTATATTTTCAAAGAAAGAACGGAATTACTCCGGCGAAATATCGCAAAAAATATAAAAAGACAAGAAATGAATAGAATAAAAAATTCACACTCTATAATAGAAAACGTACAATATAGTGTATGAAATGTATAAAAACCTGTCAAGTTTTGTGGTAGTATCAACGAGTTATATTGGATGGGATATAGGAACAAAATATAGGATACAAGATGTTTTTGCAGGTAAGGAGTGTGCATATCATGGAAAAATTCGAAATTAAGTTCAATGATGTGGAAGATGTCAGCAAGTTTGTCCATGTTGTTTCTCAGTATGACGTAGATGTGGATTTATATTGCGGTAGTTATTGTGTGGACGCAAAATCTATTTTAGGAATTATGACAATGGATTTGCGAAATCCAATGTGGATCACAGCAAATTGTGACCGACACCAGGGAGAGCGCATGATGCGTGAACTTGACTGGGTTGCGGCGTAAACAAAGAGTTGTGAGCATATAAAAATGCCATATTCGATCAATGAAGATTGATCGAATATGGCATTTTCTTTTGGACTATTATGCGTGTCTGGAACAGTCAGCTACTTGGCTTCTTGTGCTTTGTCAAAATGAAACTATAAAAAAGTGCAAAGCGCTGGCTTTGCACTCCAAGAATTGCTAAAGCAATTCTTGGTGGTATACCGCTACTGTACAAGCATTTTCCTATTCCATAAAAATGTAGCTTTGATAACCGTGCATTATGTACGAATATTTTTATGGAATACATTCTAATAACAACATATTATCCGGAAGATAGATTGCCGGAAGCGGATAATTCAATGTACCATACTGATGTGATGTAAATGTATCACAAACCTTATCATATGTTTCCTGTGTGAATTTAATGGAAAGTGTATGAGCAAGATGTGTAAATAATACAGGTGGCATAGAAATCCCCCACGCATCAGAATCATTGTCATCGAAATGCTTTGGTAAAAGAGGCATTGTCTGTTTTGTTGTTTCATTTGTAATCTCTAAGGTTACAAAATGAGTTGTCTCATCGGTGTTAAATTGTAAAGTACAAACATCGGCATCATTTTCTCTGAAGTGCAGATCTTTTAAGATATTTTTATCAAATTTGGCATAAGAAGAATCCAAATAAGTTGATAATTTTTCGTGATCCGTCTGAATCAACATGATCAATTTGTCAATGCTTTTCTGATTCATTACATCTGTGCCGAGAGTTTCTTTTTTCTCTAATAAAAATTTCACTAATACGTCAATTTCATTTTGACTTAAAAGGGAAAAGTTTGCATTATTTGTTGAAGCCATATTGTTACCCCCCTAATCTTAAATTCATAGTTTTATAAAATAAATGGGAAACACACTATTCTATAGGTATAGTATACATTTTTTTGAAGAGACTTTCAAGTAGACAAATGCATAGGAAAGGGAATTACAGTGAATTTTTTCGGTATTTCAGATCAGGAAAGGAAGTTTATAATGAAAAAAGAAAAGATTGAGATCAAAGATATAAAGGATATTGCTTTGCTTGAAAAAAAAGAACAGGAAAAATGGGAGATTGCTCTGGAACTTGGATTGTTTGACCAAGTGGTTCAGAAAGGCTGGAAATCGCTGACGGCAAGACAGAGTGGAAAGGTTGGTGGGATCATGGCGGCAAGACGTAAAATAAAAGAAGATAAGACGAAATCAAAGGAAGATTTGTAAGATACATGTCATGCAATCTGTTAAATAAAATGCATACAATAGATTTTGGAGGATAAATTGTTGCTAATACTTGTGAAATAATGTGAAATCCTGTATTATATAATGAGCCTAAGCAAAAAGCAAGCGACGGCAGAGCCGGCATTTGCTTTTCAAGGCGAATTAACGAACAAACATTTCTGCGTAGCAGAAAGTAAAGCTCTGCAAGAGCGGGTTTGTGAGTCTGAATGCCTCCAAAAGTCCAGAAAGGAAGTAATACTATGCATACTATTTTTTCTAATACACACCATCCATTTTCAGACAAAACTTTTGCCAAAAAGCTTCTTCTGTCTTTTTGTATCGGATGCCTTTTTTCTTCTCTGCTTCTTCATCCGCACCATACCAAAGCGGCTGTTTACAAGAAAGGTTTTACCTACCGGAAACTGACTCCTGCGATCAAAAAAAAGATCACCGGTGTATCGTATCGCAAAAATCCATACATCACATACAACGATCTTCGTTATATTCGTGTACTTTATTATGATTTTCACGGTGATATCCAATCCGGTGAACTTATTGTAAACAAAAAGATTGTCAAAAAAGTTGTAAAAATCTTTTATCAGCTTTATAAAATGAAATATCCGATCGAACGCATGCAATTGATCGATGCTTACCATGCTGACGATTTAAAATCAATGGCAGCCAATAACACCTCTGCATTCAATTACCGCCCGGTTGCCGGAACGAACAGACTTTCCAATCATTCTTACGGGCTTGCGATCGACATCAACCCACGGATCAACCCATACATTAACAGCCACAAGAAGCTTACTCCGACAAACGGAGCTGTCTATCAATGCCGTGATCCAAAGAAATGCAAAGGAAAATATGCACGTTATATGATCAAAAAGAGCAGTAAGATTACAAAGATCTTTAAGAAATATGGTTTTAGCTGGGGCGGTAACTGGGTGTATAGTAAAGATTACCAGCATTTTGAGTATACGAAATAAAAGCAAAAGACGCATATCCTTGCGTAAAATATCATCTTCTTGAATGTATCGTGTCAAAAGAGATATCTATTTCATATATTGTAATAGATTTAAAACATATTCAGCCACGATTATTGGAAGATAAAAATATTTTATACAATTTTGCTTCAAAAATTCTGATTTCCCGGCTTATTACCGAAAAAGATACAGGCACAACAATCAATATACTTTTCGATAATAAAACAACAAAAATAGCATCGAAAAACTCTTTACGAGAATATATCATTGCCTATATCGTATATGAAGAAGGACTGGATGTTACTATTCATTTTGAGTATAAGGATTCCGATGCAAGTGATGCCTTTATAATCCAGGCTGCAGATTATGTAGCTAATGCATTATATTCTAAATATGAATATAACAATGAAATTTATGCAAACATATTAGATAAGAAAACACATATCGTACAACATTTTCCATATAAAACGTTTGGAAAATAATATATTGGAGCATTTTTTAAGTTTGTTGTACCAATGTAAGCCCATATTAGTGTGTGAATATTTTAAACATGAGCTGCCCGTTAGGTAGCCGCTAATATGGCAGTACCCATTTCGTTATTTATTTTGTGTTATGAAAGAGATGAATTTTTTCATCTCTTTTTTAATGCATTCATATACGGCAAACAAAACAAAGAGGATCGCGAAAAAAGCGATCCTCTTTGTTTTGTTACTGCCAAATGCCTTTAATCTTTCAAAAGTTGAAACATCTCTATAAAATAATTTTCATTTTTTCTATTTGCATGTTATTTTGCTACTACGTATTGAACCCATCTCTTAACATTACTGATACCATCAGCTTCAGATGCTGTTATCTTAGTAGCAGACTCTTTGCTCTCAACTTTTTTCAGGTAATATGTATATACTTTTTTACGGTCTGCATAACGATACTGCGTCTTATAAGATGAAACCACCTGTCTTGTAGATTCACTATACCAGCATGGAGCACTTCCATATAAGTTGAAGTAACCTCCCAACTGATTAGAGTATTGTGTTCCTACGCAGCCAAGCTGACCTCCCCAGCCACGTTCCTGGTATGTGGTACAAGATTTTCCACCCCATACACCAGAGCATGGTCCGGATGTTCTTCCATCTGCTGACAAATATCTGATGTAGTTATACTGTGTGGTATAACCATTCGGAACTGATCGTGTTTCTACTTTTCTGTAATCATTGCTGCCAACGTAGTTATCTGTCCAACCACTCCAGCCACCATATGGTCCCCATTCATCCGTAACTTTATACAGGGTATAACCATCCATCGAGCTGTTTGGAGATACAATTATACTTGTATGATCATATGTCCACTTTTCGCCGACAATCGTTGCATTATCTGGAACCTCTGATTCCAAAACCCAATCCATCGAACCATACTGTAATTTATTGTAGCTTTCTTCATTAATTGTCACAAGTTTTCCACTTGTAAATTTCAATAATGAATCACCCTCTACTTTACCACAGATCATATAATCACCTGTCAGATCCAGCTTACCAACAATATTACTGTTTAATCTTGACAACGAAACATCTTTAGATAATACAACATTAGAACCTGTTGATTCCAGCTTAATTGTGCCATATAACGAGATGTCTGTCTTATCTGCTGACAGTATCATGGCAAAACCATCTGTTTTTGCTGTAATTCTTGATAAATTTAATTTTGCAGAAGAGCATACGATCGGAGTAGATTTATTATCTGTAAAAGTAATTCCATTCAGAGCTGTTTCCTTCGCATCTGAAGAAATCTTAATTCCCTTATAAGTCTTATTGCCACCGTTTAATTCAAAATAGTCTGTTGATTTTGGAATATCATATGTCTTGTTAGATATTGTATCCTCCATATCAGACAGATTAATGATCAGTTTCTTCGCTCCGGAAGTAACTGCTGCATTGGCCACTTCACTGTTCTTTGCATTAACAGTAACTTTTCCTGCACTGTCAAAGGCTTTTTTTCCAAGCTTCGCAATTTTTTTGCTTACAGTAAAGTCGTCTAAACTGCTACATCCACTAAATGCTTTATCTCCTATCCGTTCTACACCCTCTGCCGTGACGGTTTCTAATGACGAGCATCCTTCGAATGCCTGATCCGGTATCTCAGTTATATGCTTGCTAAGCTTAATGGATTTTATCTTATCATGACCGGCAAAAGCATTCTTTTCAATACCAACAATCTTAACAACCGAAGTTGTTCCATCTCCATTGTCAGTTGAAATATAGTCAGGAATATATACATCTGTTCCATCACCGGTATAATCTACGACTGTTCCTGTCTCACTATCATAAACAAGATCTTTGGTTCTGCATAACGCATTGTCAACATACTGGTTCACTTCATATGGAACTTCAAATGGTAGAATTCCATTTTCATAATCGTCAAAGCTATGTGTCTGCTTTGAATAATCAATAAAGTCAAATGTATCATCATCCTGTACACCATATGTATATACATAATATGAACTAGATGCAATGTCATATCCTACTACTGCAAAGACATGAATCGTTCCGGCACATACCATTCTGTAATATCCTTCCGGTGCATTTGCATTAGAATATGTCTTGGTTGTTGTCTTCGTTGTTTTCGTTGAATATGCCAATGCTGATGAATATTGATTCGACTCTGAAGTAGTATTACTATCCGATGTGGCTAATGTTTCTGTCTTACCTTCCGAATGTGTCTTGTTATATCCATAAGTATCACTGACTTTTTTGCTAAGTGCCTGTGAAAACGATGAGCTCTGACTGGATGTACTACTGTTTTTAGTACTGTTTTCTTTTCCCCAATATTTATTATCGACAGTAGTCTTCTCTGTATCATTATAATTTGATTTTTCTCCATTTACCTCTCCATAAACCTTTCCTGAGAGTTTTTTGCCGGCAAGACCTAATTCTCCGTTAATCTCTATACCGGCATCCCATGCTAGCTTTGAAGATACACCGCTTTTATCGATTTTTGTCTTACTACTGTCTACACCCTTTTTTGCACTGCTAAGAGAAACACTTTCATCATTCTTAACACTTTGTTGTTGATCAATTACCTCCTGACCGCTCTCATCCGTATGGCTCTGGATCAATGTCATGCTGTCATTCCAGTTTTTCGATAACGTCCATGCCGTTGTCCGTGTTGTTGAATTTGCAACTGCATTCACAATTGATTTTGAAGTAGATTCTGTAATGGTTCCGCTTGATGTGATCGTCTCTGATACAGTAAGACCACTTGTGTTTCCAAAATCCTTGATCGTATATAACGGAACATTTTCCATCTGACCAATCTCATAAGCAAATAAGTACTGACCATTCTTTTCATCTTCAACCACCAGTGGTTTTCCTAACTGCTTGACCGGTCTGGTCTGGTTTCTCTTACTTGTCCAGTTTGCATGTAATGTAATATTTCCGGTTTTACCTAAAGGAATTTTTTCAACAAGGTTGTCCTTTTCATCTGTCCATCCCATAAATGTGTAACCAAACCACTCCGGATTTGTCAACGTTGCACCTTCATTTACTTTATATTTGATGCTGTCTACTTTTGCCAATGGCGAATCAAAAGAAACGGTATACTCTCTGGCAGTCCAATGAGCATACAGATCAATATTGCCTGTTGTACCTGCAGCAATCTGCTTTACTTTGTTTGCACTTGCTCCTTCTCCATCATACCAGCCTTCAAAAATATAGCCTTCACAGCTGATATTCTTCAAGGTTAATCCAGCATCAGAACTGTAAGAATTTGGATTTGAATTTTTAATTTCCTGCTTTTGCAAATATGCATCATCTTCATAAAGATGATAGGTGATAGAATTTTCGTTTGCTAATTTCGGAATCGTTTTCTGTGCTACGATCACCATACCACATTCACTGCAATGTGAACCTTCTGTAAGACCTGTTTTTTCTGTTGTTGCTGCTACAGCAGGATCAATTACCGCAACGTGACCTTTTGCCGGAATTGTTGTATCTTCCTGCGAAATACTGTTAAGACCTTTTGGGTCACTATAATATTTGCCACATGATGTACAGTAATAATACGCTTTATTACCCTGTTCCGTACAGGTTGCATCTTTTGGTTCCACTTCTTTCATTGTATGTGTATGCTTTACCGGTGTTGTTGTACCAAGAGTAACACCATATCCACCCGCAATATATCTACGTACAAGAATAACATCAGATGAATTGATTCTTCCATCTCCATTCACATCACAAGCAGCTTCATTTACTTTTTGCTCATATCCACCGGCAATCTGTCTTCTCATCATAATAACATCGGTTGAATTGATCTTTCCATCTTCATTAAGATCTCCCGGTGTATATTCAGAAATACTGATCTCTCCATCCTCAGCTTTTACCGCAACTGCATTCAGATCAGTATCAACCATATCTCCATCATCACAAGATACGCTGATCTTATAACTATCTCCGGCTTTTGCTGTATCACTTACCTTAAAAGAAAGTTTTAAGATTGTACCATCTTTGATATCATCTGCTGTTATCTCCTGACCATCCCATACAAACTTACACGGCGATTGTAATTTTCCGGGTTTTGTCAGAACCAGAGAAGAGAACGTATCTCCTGTCGATGCTGCCTTTAGTGTTAAGCCGTCATCATACTTCAAAGTAAGCGTTGCTCCTAATATTCCCGGGTTATCTTTTATCTTAACAGCAACCTCTACTGTTGTGCCGGGTGTTACTGTCTGTCCTTGTACAGAAAGTGTCACTTGTTTCTTCGTTTCCTCTGCTTTTGCATAATAGGATGGGCACCCGGTTATGATCATAACAGTAACAAGCAGACCAACTATCATTTTCTTCGCTATTTTCATAAATACTCCTTTCCTGCATATTTTTTAATTCGATGCATCTTTTGTTATCGTTACCGTTCCATTTCGTAACTCCAGATCTATCGGCAACAGATCACCATTCACAATATCTCCGGAATTATAATAAAATCCCACATTATACTTTCCTTCTTTTGCATCTTCCGGAATGTCAAACACCAACAACAGCATGACACCATCTTTCACATTGTCTTTCGTGATTGCTTCGCCATCCCATGTAAAATTACAATTATTTTGAAGTGCATTTGCTTTTGTCAATACCAATACATCCTTAAAGGCATCCCCATTTACAGCATTTGCCAATGTCATAGCATTGTCATCATAGTTTATCGCCAGTGTCATGCCAAGAATGCCGGGATTACTGTTAATGTAAACTGGTACCTGCACTGTTTTTGCCCCCGGTTGCGCCACTGCGTCTCCAACAATGATTGCGGGGGTCATATCTTTTTCATATGTTGCCATGATCACTAAATCCTGCGTAACATTGTCATACTCTTTATCCCATGCCCGGAAAATATAGCCAATTCTTTTTGGTGCCTCCGGAGCCTCTGCCGCTTTACCGGCTTCTACAGTTTCTTCTTTGAGTACCGTATCGTCATAATCCACAAATCTGACTGTATATACACCATCAGGTCTGGTAGTCGGTTCACTGCTTGGCTGCACGGTCGGCTCAGTTATCGGCTCACTGCTTGGCTGTATGGTTGGTTCTGTTGTTGGTATACTACTTGGCCGTACACTCGGCTCTACCATTGGTTTGTTATCCGGCTTCGTTGTCGGTTGTGCAGTCACTCGTGGTCTCTGCGTCACTTCCGGTGTCCTTGCTGTTGATGATGTTTTTTTTGCCGGTTGCACAATAACACGGCAAAAAGCCTTTACTTTCTTATTACTCTTAGACACAGCAGTAATTTTTACCGTGCCGGCTTTCTTTGCCTTGACAACACCGGAACTGCTAACCGTTGCGATCCGCTTATTACCGGATTTCCATTTCACTTTTTTGGATGCCTTATCAGGCTTTACTTTTTTTACCTTTAACTTAAACGTTTGCCCAACACGCATTTTCTTTGTTTTCACAGATAAATATATTTTCTTTGTTTTCTTTATCTGCTTTGCATCCGCATTTGATGCAGCACCTGCCATTGTCAGGCATAGGATCAACCCAATCACCAAATATTTTTTTCTCTTAGAAACATGTCTACGCATCATCCTTATCCCTCCTGCTCATATATATTTTTATCCACTAATCTGCGATTGTTACTGTTCCATCGGTAATTAATGGCGATATCGGCAATAAATTCTTATCCACTACATCTCCTTCCTTGCATTTTATTTTTATTTGATACACTCCGGGATCTGTTGTCTTCGGAATGTCAAATACCAATTCTGCTATCTCTCCATCCTGTATTTGATAGTCTTCCAGCTCCTGACCATCCCACACACATTTACAGCCATTTTTTAATCTGCCTGATTTCGTTAATGTCAAAATATCTTTGAAAGCCTTTCCATTCTTAATATCCGTCAATTTGAGCTGTGTGTCATCATAATACAGGGACAATGTCATACCTAATATGCCGGTATTATTGCTTACCTTTACCGGTACTTTCACTTTCGTTTGTCCGGGCTTAGCCTGTACACTTTTCACCATAATACTGATTGCAGTATCATCTTCTTTATATACAGCTTTCAACTCCAGATCAGATTGTATTTTCTCGTAGGAATAATCCCATTTATCAAATCGATAATGTTTTCTGCCTTTGACCGTTGGCGGATTAGCATTTTTCCCCTCTAATACTATTTCTTTTTTCAACACTCGATTGTCATAATCAACAAATGTAACCGTATGCGTACGCTGCTTACTTTTCAGCTTTTTATCCAATTTGCCGATTGTGAGATAATTTCCATCAGAAAACTGCAATACCAGTTCAGTATTATCATTTGTAAAATATCGAATTACTTTCACCATCTCTTTCTTGGTGTAGTTTCTTTCCTTTTTCAAGAAATATTTTGAGATAGTCTGATCACCAATACGACACTTCTTCTGATCAATAACTACATAATCATCCAGCAATGATTTGCACCATTCATCTACCGTTCCATCAAATTTATTTTTGCTTACTGTATATGCAACAGAATCTTTCTTTCCCGTCACACCAGATGCAAAATGGTTTCGATGCACGATATACGCCTCTCCCAATAGCAGTAAGACAATGCACACACATAACGCTGCTATCATTTTTTTATTCAACTGCATATGTAATGATCACTTCCTAATCTTTACTTTCTTTACCGCGCTCCATTTGCCATATTTCTTAGCTCCACGTTTTTCGTTATAAGCACGGACACGGACATAATATGTTTTGTTCTTCTTCAAGCCTTTGATCGCCTTGAAAGAGGTGGCATAATCCATACTAATTGTTTTTTTCTTTTTTGTGAAACTGCGGTTCATCGCATATTGGACCTGAATACCATCTGCAGATAACCATTTCCATGTAATGACCATTTTGCACTTCCTGCTATTTTTAACTTTTACCTTGGTTATTTTCTTCGGTGTTTTTGCCGGTGCAAGAAAGCTGCGCAACAACTCCTTTTTCCAACTCTGATCCGGCTTGCTTGTCGGCGTTGCCGATGGTACTGTCGTCGATTGCACATTTGAATTTGTCGTTGGTGCCGTTGTCGCACCCGGTTTGGTGGTTGCATTTGGTCCCGCTGTCACATTCGGCTGTGTTGTTGCGGTGCTGTCGCTTCCATTTTCTCCCGGTGTTGGTGTGCCTGCCTTTTGTATATCAACTGCCGGTGCACCCACACAGATCTTATTATTCGCCTGATCATATGCATAAATATGTGTTGCATATGTACCTGTTTCATTACTATGATCTGCAATCTTTACTTCATACACCCAATAACCGTCAATCAATGTTCCGGATGCGGCCGGGTTTGTCCCCCAGTCCGGCTGGATGTCATCCTGATCATTTGCCACAGTCCATGTTGGGAATTGCACTCTGACAACGCCAACGTTATCGCTTGCTTTACATCTTACTTTGTAACCCGTCTCGCAAATATCATACACTTCGACATCCGTTATAACCGGTGGTTCTGTATCACTTGATCCTGTTGTGTGAAAAGACCGCATCGTATCCCGATACTCTACACCATTCACAATGCTAAACAATACAAAGTTGTATGTCGTTCCCGGTGTTAATGTAATCTGCATATCGTTATTGATATTGCAATTATAATTTACATAAGAGGATGTAAACGAACATGCTTCTGAATACGATTTGATCAATGTACCGGCTTCGTTATAAAGATAGCATCCTACTGCTGTTACATTTGCTCTCGATGGATTCATTACTTTTATGTACATTTCTGCATTCGTATCCCACACACCATTCTGATTAAAGTCCGCAAATGACACATTTGCAGATGGTGTGGTAGATCCTGATCCCCAGTTAGGTCGGATGTATCCCCAGTAAGGATTTGTAAACTTGTTATAGGTAATATTGGTAACCTTTTCAACATAGCCATGACTATTAAAATTCTGATGATAAGTTACTCTGTCTGACTCATAGATCGCTACATGACCAAATTGGTTGCCACTGCTTGCACCATATACAAGAATATCTCCCTTTTGCGGAGCTCCGCCCTGCACTCTGGTCCATCCGCTCGGTAACGCATTCGTAGCATAATCTTTTCCATTTCCTCCCGGGCTTTTCGCACCAAGAAACTGATAATAATAACAGATCAGATCAACACACTGCGCTCCGTATACCCCGTCATAATCGAGGCCATTTCCAAGCTGTGAATTCACCCATGCGATCGCTTCATCCTGCGTCTTCGATGTAGCTCCTGCTTTTTGTGGTACCGTAATGGCAGATACCACTAAAGCAAACATAATGATCACCGCTAAAATCTTATTTTTCTTCATAATGTCTCCTCCTATCTTGTATTTTTCTTGGATTTTTCAATATCGTAATTGTCTGATATTGAAACAGTCTTATTTTTATCAGTATACAAAACAAAGTCACAATAATTTTTCCATTTTTTTCACTTTTGCCGGCCAGAGGCACTTTACAGTGCGGATATTTTCTGCTTTCAGGCACTTTTTGTCCCGAATTCGGCTTTTTCTGATGATTTTTCTGTTTTTAGGATAAATTAGCAGTAAGGGTAGCTCCCCATAAGCTTTTGAAGTTCATCATAGTTAGGCGGGAATGCATTACTACCATAATATTCTTCCGGTTTTCTGCCATTTGAATACTCAATTGTTAGTTTCCATTGAGTACCATCCAAAATATCCGGATTATCATATCTATGTTCCCATTCTCCTATATGAATTGTTCTTAGAATATCTAATAATTCCTGCTTGTTTTTAGGGCTGTAGTTTGGCGGCAATCTAAAACTAAAGACTGCTTATCTCGCTTTCCAGCTCATGAATCAACATCTCAATCTGCTCAGCAGATTTTCTTGCAATCTCCTTCTGATAAAAAAGTTCCGAACTAATCATCATATGTTCATTCCCCCCTTTATTACTTTATGTACTCTTGGAATCTTCTGAACATCTTTTCGGCATCAGATACTCACTTTATAATTGCTTCAAAACGCACAGTTTCTATTTATTAATAATACTGTACCTTTTTCTGCATGTATTTCGACATATGATCCAAAGACACTCCATTCCGGATATATATATGAGAAAGCTGACAATCTTCCTCAAAATCTTCTACTTCATCAAATTCACTAGTTGAAATATACAAATAATCGCTTCCATATCCATCCTCCTCTTCAAAATCAAGATATATATTTTTGATATTGCAACCTAAAGCATGCCATCCTAATACTGTATGTCCTGATTTAAATGTAATATTTTCAAGATAATCATTTGCACACATTGCACCATCGGTGATAGACGAAACATTTGCATTTACCGTAAAACTTGTATCTTTCTTTTTTCTTGGATATACTCTTAAAGACAATTCATCATCATCACGCTTTTTATACATAACACCATCTATACTTACCCAATATGGATTATCTTTTTCAACGTCGATTTTCTCTAAATTTCGAAGACCTCCTCCCAAATCCACAAAGAATCCATCCACAGAACCTATAAAACTTTTCGGATATGCTATTTCTTGTAAATATTGATTACTGGTCATTGCATATTCCGTCATATATTTTACGCCTTCCGGAATAGAATAGCTTGTGTTCTGTAATCCCGCCGGATATAAACATAGCGTCTTTCCATTCTCAGCATACAAAACGTTATTTTTCACTATATACCCACTATCCGGATTATTAATAACGATTTCCTTCAAATTAGAGAAAGCCCACTCATCATGATTAGAACTGCGTGAACCATACCACGTCGAAATCTCCTTACTTGAATCTGAATAATATTTAGGAAATTCAATTTTTTCAATATTACTATTACTATATAAAAATGTATAAGTTGGTGTTCCCTGTACAACTTTTGCCCCTCCTAATGTTTCAGGCAGTGTTAATGTTGTTCCAGAATACTTATCCTCCCATGCCCATTCATCATCAGATGGTATATCCCCACGCATTTCAGTTAATTCTGCTACCGTCCCATCTGTGTAATATGTAAAAAGTCCTTCCTGTCTTTCTTCCGAAATAACCACAGGAACTTCACAACTGCATTGTTTCCATGTGATTTTTAAATTATAGGTACCAAGTTGCTCATAATTGATCTGTGAAAAGTCATAACTTGCATTTTCTGCATATTTATGTCTTTCTTCCGAACCATCCTCATACTGTACATCCACAAATTGCAGGTTAAAATGGCTAATATCAACTTCATTATCTTCTGAACCCCGGTTCTGATTATCAACTAACTTTTCTCCTTTTTGCAAAAAGACATACTTTCTGCCATCTCCACTCCACGCGATTGAAGTCACTTTCTTGCTGTCATCCTCAGAATTCTGTGGCTCATTTGTAACAGATGGTGCTGCCGTCTGCTGTACCTGACCTGTGCTGTTATTGATTCCATTTGTCCCCGGCATAGTCGAAGCCGGTGTTGTTACCGGTGTTGGCGTTACTTTCTTTGCTGTCTTTTTTGCCTTTACTTTCACTTTACAGCGAAACTTTTTCTTTCCGACCTTTGCCGTAATCGTAGCTTTTCCAGCCTTCTTACCGGTTACAACTCCTTTTTGACTTACGCTTGCAATCGCTTTTTTGCTGGTAGTCCATTTTACTTTTTTCTTTGTTCCTCTGACTTTTAAAGTCACTTTCTTACCAACTGTGATCGTAGCTGACGATCTGTTTAACTTCATCTTTGCCGCCTGACTCTCGGTAGAAGGTGCAGCAATACTTGCCGTTACCAATACAAGAGACAATCCTAATGCGATTTTTTTCTTACATATCTTCATGTTTTTTTCCTCCTTGATGCATTTATACCAATAAACTGCAAAAATACTATTTTTATCAGTATACAAAACGAAGTCATGATAATTTTTCCATTTTTTTCACTTTTACCGGACAGAAGCACTTTCCAAGGCAGATATTTTCTATTTTTAAGCACTTTTTGTCCCGAATTCAGCTTTTAATGATAATTTTTTTCTATTTTCAGGATAAATAAGAATAGATGCAAAATTCAAAAATTTTTTCATAAAAAGTGTAAAACCGCATTTTGTACTTTGCCCCACCGCTATATAAGCATTTTTCACTTCCATTAAAAGAGCCTCTTTTCCTGTGTGACAACCACTTCTTCCGACATACAGGAAAATAATGCACTGCCTGCTGCCGGAAAAGAAGCTTGTCAACACGAGAAAAGAGGCTCTTATTGTGATTGATGATAAAGATACTTTTTACATTTCAGATTCGTTTTTCTAACGGTAATAATAAATTTCCGTTACAACTCCCTTTTTGAATTTGAACTGAAAGCTCTTTGATTTTTTTATCTTTTTTATGTACTTGCCAATCTGTGATTTCTTTATTGGCTTTTTGCTAAAATTCTTTTTTACATATATGAATTTTGTGGAAGGTGTAATCTTAAATGTTCTTGTTTTTTTCTTTAAATAGTCATCGGCATTCACCAATTCACAATATGTTATCAATCTTTTTTTATTCAGATCATATTTACCATTTACCTGCCACGGCGAAGAGCTTGCTGCCGACATCTTTAAAGCCGGTGTTGCCAGTATAGACAACATCAATACAAGAACCATACCTAATGCCGCTTTCTTCTTACTTATCTTCATATTTTGTCTCCTTTTTTCTACTTAGACTGTTTAAATTTTACTTTTGTGCATAAGCGTGTGTTACCACTTTGAATGAATCATATAATTTTTCATAATCATCATTCGGAACTGATATCCATGTCTGGGTGGTGTCATTTGCATATGCCTCTGCAGATATATTAGAACAACTGATCATTTTACCTGATTTATCATAAAAGTATACAATTCCTTCAACGCTCACATTTTTATCCGATGTGTTTTTTACAGTATAATCCAAACCGATTGAATCTGTCGATTCTTCTATTGATTCTGTAATTGCATTTGTCTTATCTACATAGTTCATATATATATCTACCAGATCCACCTTTGTCGTTGACTTTGTCAGATCTACGCTAAAATATTCCAGAGGCACTGATATATATTGGTCATATGATTTTCCCGATGCAAGACAATCAAAATCTACATAACTGCTCTGTACTTCTGCATTATTTTCATCTTTCAAAATACACCTTACAGTCAACGAATCAATCTGCTGTGTGTTATTATTCGTTACTGTCACTAACACACCATCGGAAAGTTTCGTCATCTTTACAGCACAGTTTGCTGCTAACTGGTCTGCAGATACTGTATTTGTGTTTGACTGTACCGGATTATTGATAACAGGAGCCGGTGTTGGAACAGTTGTCTTTGTTGTATTCTGTATTGTGTTCTGCATTGTGTTTCGTGTTGTATTCTGTACTGTTTTCTTTTTTGCCTTTACTCTTACTTTACAACGGAATTTTTTCTTGCCAACCTTTGCAGTAATCGTTGCCATTCCGACTTTCTTACCAGTTACAACACCTTTGCCGCTGACACTGGCAATTGCCTTTTTACTGGTAGTCCATTTTACTTTCTTCTTGGTTCCTTTGACTTTCAAAGTCACTTTCTTACCAACTGTGATCGTTGCTGACGATCTATTCAACTTCATCTTCGCCGCCTGACTCTCGGTAGAAGGTACGGCAATGCTTGCTGTTACCAACACCAGAGATAATCCTAATGCGATTTTTTTCTTACATGTTTTCATGTTTCTTCCTCCTTGATGCTTTTATTTTAATGCACTTTTCATGCATTATTGCAAATTGTTTCTTCGTTTCCATCTGTACCCTTTGATTGAAACTTTTCTACTTTAGTTTCAGGAAGGTAACTTTGTGTTTTCCTTGCCAATGACACTGACTGCATCGTCATAACACAGTTCCTTCAATATCGTGTTATTGCTTACGTCCAGACTGGTCAGAGACGGGTTCTGCCGGCAATCTAATGATTCTAACAAAGGATTCTGACTCACATCCAGACTGCTTAGCTGATTGGAATAGCAATGCAGGTACGCTAATATCGGGTTGTGGCTTACATCCAGATCCTTCAGTTGATTGGAAAAACAAAATACCGATTCCAATGCAGGATTTTGGCTTAGATCCAGACTGCTCAGCTGATTGGAATAACAATACAGATATGCCAATGCAGGATTATGGCTCACATCCAGATTTGCCAGCTGGTTATAATTACAGAACAATGTTTTCAATGCCACATTACCACTAAGTTCCAAAGTATCCAGCTGATTATCTTCACAATACAATGTTTCTAACGCTGTTAATTTTGAAACATCCAGACTGCCTTTCAATTTGCACGATGTCCATTTTATTCCTGTCAGTCTTCCCTCATTCCATGTGTACTCATCTGCATCCGGGTTATCGCTTACAGCAGCTCCTTTTTGTTTCTGTTCCTGAATAATGCTTTGCAAAGCTGCTACATCAGATGCATCTTTTTTAGCAGATGTGTTCGTCGGTGCTGCTGTTGCTGCAGGCTGTTTTGTCGCACCCGGTGTTTTTGTTGCAAGCGGCTTTGTTGTCGTCCCCGGCTGCTTTGTCGTTCTAGGCGATATTGTTACACTCGGTATTATGTTCCAGCTCTTTGCAGCCTTTACGATCACATTGCAAGTGTATTTTTTCTTTCCTGCTTTGACTTGCACCTTTGCTTTTCCTGCTTTGACCGCCACGATCTTAACACTGTTCTTTTTCTTATTGCTCAGTTTAATGTACTTTTTGCCTGAAAGGATCTTCCATGTTGTTTTTTTCTTATTGTTTTTTAATTGAATGGTCTTACTCTTTCCAACTGTGAGTGTGACTTTTTTACTGCTTAGTTTGACGGCTTTTGCCGCCTGTGTTGTCTGTCCCGGCACAACCGATAACACCATTGTTGCCGCAAGCAGCCATGACATTTGTTTTTTCGTTATTTTCATCATCTGCTACCTCCTTGTATACCCGAATTTTTCTTCTAACTGACAGTTCTGAAACTTTATATGCCCAGTAAATAACATTACTGTTCTTTTTCTTAGCACTTTTTTAATAACTGTATTATCAGATTTTTTGTTTCTATCAGTATACAAAATGAAGTCATGATAATTTTTCCATTTTTTTCACTTTTACCGGTTGGAAGCACTTTTAGAGGTCAAAAAACGCATTTTTTTGATATTTTTCGCACCGCTTTCACCCTTTTACGGTGTTTTTTCTCTATTTTATAGATATATCATTTTTTCAAAAATACAAAAGAATGCAAGGGCAACACTTTGCCAAAAGTTTAATGTACCATTAAACTTTGCAAGAATCGCTATGGCGATTCTTGATGATATACCAATCCTATACGAGCAATTTCCCATCCCACAAAAAAAGGCACTAACCTTTTACGGTTAATGCCCTTTTAATGGATCATGATGAAATACTATTTATGTTTTATCCTTGCAGTTGATGCGACTCCGTGTTTACGAAGCAGCACTTTATATTCTTTATATTTCTTTGCCGGTGTTTTTACAACCACTTTTCGGCTTATTCCTTTGAATGCATTTTTGCCAACATTTTTGTTCGTCAGCTTTGATGATTGTATATTCATATGTCTTAAACTTTTGCAATTCAAGAAAGCGTTCTTCCCTATTTTTGTAATGTTTTTTCCTATTGTTACTTTTTTTAGGCGTTTGCAATTTTTAAAAGCATTCGCTGAAATTTCTGTTACTTTATAAACGTTGCCATTAATTTTTATCGTTTTTGGAATAACAGCCGATGCATTCTTACTATTCCGTGGTTTTTTATATTTCACCGTCTTACTTTTTGAGGTTATTCCGGTTACTATATAGATATTCTTTGCATCTTTTATTTTACTTCCTAACTTTGGTGTTTTGGCTTTGTTTTGCTTAGTTTCTGCCGGGTCGGAAGAAGGCTTTGTGGCAGAAGACTTATGATCTAATGCCTGAAAGAAATGAACGGTATACGAAACATCACCTTGTTCTAATCCTGTAATATCAACCTGAAATCCATCATCCGCATTATATTTTTTTACCGAAGATGGTCTGAATATAATACATCCGATCTGACCGTAGTAATCATTATCTACATAAAAAACTCCATCCGACTTTCCTTGAGAAAACTCCCATTTTTTCCCATCATTCTTTCTGGTTAAAGTTACTTTTATTTTGGAAGCATCTACCTTATATCCCATAGAAACCGACCATGCATAATCCGCACCGAAATATTCTACAGGCATATTCTGTGCCGGCCAGGCAACTCCGTATTCCCCGGCAGTACTGTTATTTCTGTCAAAAGCATAAAGAGCACTATAGGTTCCGTTCTTTCCGCTAACTGCTCCGAATCCCGTTGATTTCATAGATGGATTTAAAACCCATCTTCTATGACCTACTCTGCTAATATTGTACTTGTCTGAATCACACATAAAACCGGATATCAGTACATCATTTAAACTTCGACCGGACCAGCTGGCATAAGAAATATTGGAAGAAGAGGCTCCTTTTAATGCCATGTTATACATGTCATCTGACATTCCAGCCGGTTTTTCCGGTTCATGGCTAAGCGTATCATTCAGATAGTTTGCTAAGGAAGCTGCCTGCGCTAATTGATTATAACTGTTATCCAATTGTACCTGATCAGAAATTCCGGCAATGTATCTGACCTGATTTAACATTGCTAACGCTGAATGCAATGTCTTATCCGATAATTTTCCTAAAGAATAGGGTTTTGTGGTAGCAGGATTCTCCGAAAACTGCAGTGCGTCATTTACGGTAGCACCGTTATTGGCGATATATGTGCGAATTTCATCCTGCGTATGATATGCTACATTGATTCCTTTTGATGTACTGTCAGCAGAATCGGCATGAACCGATTTCGTAAAACATTTCAGCTCGCTAAAATTGAAAAGAAACGTTAAAACAAGTGACATACATGCTATACTTAAAATTCTTCCTGCGTATTTTTTCGTTATCTTCATCATTTGCTTCCTCCTGTCAGAAATTTTTACGGTTGTTGCCCTTTCGATGGATCATAATGAAATGATCTATTGTAATTTGGTATTTTCTTTACCGATAACATTGACTGTGTCATCACAATACACTATTTTCATGTCTTCCATGTTAAATAGTAAAATATTACTATATTATTAGTATACACAATCGCAGGAAAACTTGTCAACGTCAGACATCCCTTCATTTCTCCATGGTTCTTCTTCAATCAAGGAATGCCTCATCAACAGAAACAGCGTCATCACACTTAGCTTGTGTCAAACCTGTCTGCATCGCTGTATCAAATTCTTCTTTTGACAATGCATCTCTTGTCATCAGCAAATGCGCAATACTTCATATAATGATCACATCCTTATAGATTCCTTTATATCTCATGGTAAACAACACATTTTCTATAGCAAAAAAGACCTGAGATTTCTCTCAAGTCTTTTATCAATAACAGGGGTGGAAGGAATCGAACCCTCCTCTGGAGTTTTGGAGACTCTTATTCTACCGATGAACTACACCCCTATATCTTATGGTGTGTCACTCACAAGCGACTTTTGAAGTATACTACATAATAAAAATCCTGTCAAGCTTTTTCTACATTTTTCTGTTGACAGCATGAGCCATTTTTGTGGAGGAACTTTTTCTGCATTTTTCTGTTGACCCAAACTGCATTTTTAAGATACCGGGAAACTTCTTTTGCAGGAAAATCTGTACTCTGGATGTTTTTCACTTGAATTGTATTGCTCCACAATCGTTTTGTGGAGCAATTCCTTTCACAATTCACTGCTAATTTCAACTGCATTGCTTAAGTATACAAGTACGTTTCATTTTCAACATATTATATTATTCTCCCTTTTTATTGCGGCATAACTTTACTAATTGAATAATCACTGTCGGTATAAAGCTCAGTCCGATAATCTGCGCAATCGCTGTTGCAGACAAATTCTCCACACTGAACACACTGTGTAAAAACGGAACAAAGATTACCAATGCGAGGAGGCAGACACCAGCTGCAAATGCATATAAACTGTACTTATTAGAACCAAGTCCAATTTCCAAAATGGATTCTTTGCTTCTGCAGTTAAAACCGTGGAACAATCTTGCCATTGTAAGTGTGGCAAATGCCATTGTAGAAGCCTTTGCCGGATTGCCTGCAATTCCAATATGATATGCTGTCATTGTTACAACGGCAATCAGTACGCCTTCTGCTATCATAGTCATTATAAAATCTCTGGTCATTATTCCGGTCTTAGGGTCACGAGGTTTTTCATCCAAAAGTCTTTCATCTGCCGGCTCCATACCAATCGCAAGTGCCGGCAATGAATCCGTCAACAGATTAATGAATAACAGGTGCACAGGTGCAAAAGGTACCGGTAATCCCATAATCGAAGTATACAATACTGAAAAAACACCTGCCGTATTACCTGACAGAAGGAATAATATTGCGTTTTTAATGTTACGGTATACATTTCTACCATTTGCTACAGCTTTAATAATAGTTGCAAAATTATCATCTGATAAAATCATGGCTGCTGCATCCTTGGAAACTTCCGTTCCCGTAATCCCCATTGCAACACCAATATCTGCCTTTTTCAGCGCAGGTGCATCATTTACACCATCACCCGTCATAGATACAATGTTGCCCTTTCTCTGCCATGCTTCTACAATTCTAATTTTATTTTCCGGTGAAACTCTGGCATATACAGATATCTTCGTTATCCTGTCATCAAGCTCTGCGTCTGTCAAAGCATCCAGTTCTGCCCCTGTAAGTGCAATATTGCCATCCTCAAATATGCCTATCCGCTTTGCAATCGCTACTGCTGTTATCTTATGATCGCCTGTAATCATAACCGGACGTATACCCGCTTTCTTTGCATCAGCAACCGCCTCTACAGACTCAGGTCGTGGCGGGTCAACCATGGAAATCAATCCAAGGAAAATAAAATTATATTCTGTATCAACACTTAAAGGTTCGTCTGATTCCTTATATGCAAAGGATAACACTCTGAGTCCGTTTTCAGAGAAAATCCGGTTCTGCTTACGAATCTTTTCTTTTTCTGATTCTGTCATAGGGCGAATACCATCAGAGTAACGTACTGATGTACAACGGTCTAGCAAAACATCCACTGCTCCCTTAGTCAAAATTGTGGGAACACCATGAAGACTATACTTGGTACTCATCAGTTTTCTGTCAGAATCGAAAGGAACTTCTTCCATTCTATCCATTGACTTTCTTAATATATCCTCATAAATGCCTGCACTTCCAAAAAATTCACTTGATTCTACCCGAATATTACGAAACATTTCTAACAAGGCATATTCTGTAGGATCTCCGATTCCTTTACCTTCTACTATACTCGAATCATTGGTAAGTACCGCATCATACAGCAGATATCTCTGCGTCTGATCAGTAATGTCTAGCTCTTTAGGTTCATATACCTTACCGTCAATATAAATCTGCTGCACTGTCATTTTATTCTGTGTCAGTGTTCCTGTCTTATCAGAGCAGATAACAGATACACATCCAAGACTTTCTACAGCTTTCAAGTCTTTGATAATAGCATTTTCCTTAGCCATTTTCTGTGTCCCAAACGCCTGCACAATAGTCACGATAGAGCCTAATGCCTCCGGAATTGCTGCTACTGCCAATGCAACTGCAAACAACAGAGAGTCGAGAATTGTCATTTTGCGATAAATACATAAGCCAAAAACTACTGCGCATATTATCATGATCAACATTGCAAGTCTTCCGCTGAACTTGTCAAGACTCTCCTGTAATGGTGTCTTTCTTTCCTTTGCTGCATTCATGAGTCCGGCAATTTTACCAAGCTCTGTTTTCATACCGGTTCCTGTCACCAGAATCTGTGCACGTCCATAAGTAACAAGACTGCCCGAGTAGACCATATTTACTCTGTCTGCCAATGCCACTTTTCCTTCAATCACCATATCTGTCTTCTCTACATTGGTAGATTCCCCTGTAAGGGAACTTTCATTTACCTGCAATGAATAATTGTGTAAAATCCGTCCATCTGCTACTATCATGTCCCCGGCTTCCAGCATAACAATATCTCCCGGAACAATTTCTTTGGAAGGAATCTCTTGTTTCACACCATTTCTAATAACTTTGGCATTGGGTGCAGATAATTGTTTGAGACTCTCCAACGAACGCTGCGCCTTGATATGCTGTACCGTTCCGAGAACTGCATTCATAATAAGTACCAGCAATATTACAATGGTACTTTCTACGTTGCCTGAAAACATTGAAATAATTGCAGCAATAATCAAAATTACTACAAGCAAATCACAAAACTGGCCTAAAAATACCTCCAGAGTGCTTTTCTTCTTTCCCTCCTGCAGGATATTCTCACCTGTCTGCCTGCGAGTTTCTTCCACCCGGGCATTGTTCAAGCCCTGCTCTGTCACGTCAAACTTCTGTAAAAGTTCCTGTGTGGAATAGTTCCAATCTTCTTTTTGTGTCATACACAACGCCTCCTTATAGATTAATTTTCCGTTTATTGCTCATATAAGATTCTCTGTTTTGTTTGACGCAAAAAGAGACCCCTATTGTACAACAAACGTACAATAAAAGTCTCGTTCCATTTCTACGAAGTGTACTATCCGGTTATCTGCACGACTTATCTGATATATCGCTCAATAACGTGATGACGAACAGTACAACACCGGACAAACCGATGCGAACTACTCCCTAATATCGAGTTTATCCTAACATATATATTTCTGATATGTCAAATTATTTTCTTAATCTGGCAAGGACATTTCATCATTCTTTCTTTTCCATAAAGATCCGTGTGACATTCGATAACGGACTATACTGTTTCTTTCCTTTTCTCTTTTCGTGCGTTCGCACCTGAAAATCATAGCTTTTATATTTGCGTTTGCACAGGATCATAAAACGTGAGTTTTTCTTTGGAATCCGGTCCGTCACAAGCTTTAACCGGATCCATTTTCCTTTTTTGATCCTGTAATAGATCTGAATGCGGTTACCGGCATATCTTTTCAGGCTGATCCAGACATATGATCTTCCATCTGCTGTCTTTCCGCTTCCGCCACGGATCAAAGGTTTCTTTAACAGATAGGTTCCGATTTCTTTTATACGGCTGTATGCACTATAGCTTATCTTACTTCCCTTCTTATAAAATGCTCTGATCCGGTATCTGTATTTCTGACCGGAACGGGCTTTGCTGTCGATATAACGGCAGACTGCTTTTCCCGATACCGTATGCAGCTTTTTAAATGCCTTTTTATTACCTATGACACGCCAGACTTCATACCCCGAAGCTCTGTTCACCTTATTCCAGCGTATAATCGGATACGCTGCTTTTGTCAATGTAATGGTTCCCAGTGCAGGCTTTTGTGACCGAATGATTTCTGTTGGATCCGGCTGCTTTGATGGTGACACTGTCTGTAATGGCTGTCTGTTAGAAGTATTGCTGTTATCATTCGGCTGTTTCGTCGGTTCTATATCAGAGGCCTGTGTTGGAGTCGATGTCGGAGTTGGAGTCGTTGCAGGCGTTTTCAATGGTGACGGCATTGGTGTCATAGATGTTTCCGGCTTTTCGGATACAACAGGAGATGCTGTTGGTGATGACGATGCAGATGACGAAGAATTATTTTGAGATTCGATATATTCCTTCGATTTTAAAGCCCATACGCCCTCTTCATCATAATATTCCTCATTTACACTTTCCAAATAAATATTTTGTCGTAAATCAAGCTGCTCCCACGAAAAATCACACCAAAGATCTTTGAGCATTTCATTCTTTGTCAGATCCAGTTTTTCCAATATATTATATGTACAATTAAGAATCTCCAGTTTTGTATTTTTAGAAACATCCAATGTATACAACGAATTTTCATTACAATATACAGACTTTAACATCGTATTCAAAGACAAATCCAGTTTGTTTAATTTGTTGTCGGAACAATTCAACCGCTGAAGCTGCAAATTATTTGTCAGGTCCAGTTCACGCAGCTGATTCTGACTACAATCTAACTCTGTCAACAGCGTATTATGAGACAGATCAAGTTTCTCCAAACCTGTTGATTGGCAATTTAATTTTTTTAATTTAAAATTCTGAGATATATCCAATGTAGTAATTGATCCGCTTAATTCCAGAGTGGTTAATTCCGGAAATTCTTTAAAACTGATGTCTCCGGTAATCTTTCCGACACCATAATGCCATTGAATACTGACCAAATGACCATTATACCATTCATATCTCTCAGGCATAGTATCAACATCAGCACCAAGCTTTTTTTGCTGATCAATCAATTCAAGCAATGCTTTTTCTTCCGCTTCGTCATGATCGGATGCCGTAACACTTTGTATCTTTTCTCCCATCAGAAACAGCCCGAATAGCAGAAAGCCAAGAAAACATATGATTGTTTTTTTGCTGATCCTCATCCTTCTCTCCTTTTATCTAACCACAACTTTTTTTGTTTTCGAATAAAAACTTGTCTGCTTTTTTCCTTTTACGGTCTGATATGTCTGTATGACCAGATAATATGTCTGTATAAAGTCCGTGCAGCGAATTCGAACTATTTTTGAAGCAGGAAGCTTTGCTGTCCTAAGTTTGAGTTTTCTCCATTTACTATTTCCTTTACGATACCAGATTGCCATGTTTTTTCCCTGATATTTTTTAAATCGTATGCTAATATAGCGTATCCCCTGTGTTGTCTTTCCGCTGAAAACTGCTATATCCGGCTGTTCCAATTTCTTCATAGATACCACCTTACGATTGCTAAAAGAACCATACACTATCTTTCCATTTTTTTGATAAATGCAGCGTATTTTATAAATATACCTCTGTCCTCTTCTGGCTTTCCGGTCTGAATAAAAATTCCTCTTTGAATCTCTAATGACCTTAATCTTTGTATACGATTTATTGTTGTCGGAACGCCAAATTTCATATCCCTTTGTGCCTTTCACCTTTTTCCAATAAATAACCGGAACATTTTTCTTATTGACGGAGATTTCTGTACACCGGTTCTGTTTTCTGTCATCAATCTTTATAATCCGATCGTTTGGTTTCCTGCTGACAGACGGAGTCTTTGCCGGTGATATCGTTGGTGACGTACCATGCGGACTATTTTTATCATGATTCGGGATTGGTGTTTCCGTAATACCCGGAGTTGATAATGGTTCCTGACTCGGTCCCTGCGTAGTATCCGGGGTTGATAATGGTTCCTGACTCGGTCTCTCCGTAATGTCCGGAGTTGACAATGGTTCCTGACTTGGTCTTTCCGTAATATCCGGCACCCCGGTCGGTGTCGGCTCGACATCCGGTACTGTGCTTGCTGTCGGTGATGACGATGCAGACGCACTCGGCTGTCGGATTGGAAAATCCGGTGTCAGGGTATCCATTGATTCCAGAACCAGCTGTTCAAAATCCTCTGTCACTTCCTGCGCTGTTCCTGCACGATACGCCAAACCATATTCAGATCCTACATTAAAAAGTGCATTTTTTTCGATCTGCGTTCCTACAGGATAAACAAAATCATTGCAAAACCATGGATAGTCATTTGCATACGCTGCTATCTTTTTAACAGTATCAGGCACTTCAAATCGTCTGATACGATATTCCTGTTCACATCCCCTTGTCAACTTTAACAACGTGTCCTGATTTTTCGTATATAAATAACCAAATTCACTCATAAAATACGGATTTTCCGGATCAACAGCGATTTCAAACATACCCCCTCTAAATGCATCTGATGAATCAATAGATTCTACACCTTTTCCGATCCAAATACTGGAAATTTGTCCATTTTTAAAGCTCTGACTTGATATTTTTTTTACATTATCTGAAATATATAGTCTTTCGATCGATGCACCATCTGCTTGTAAAGCGTTTGAAGCAATTGTTGTCACAGCATATTTGATTCCATCCTTTTGAACATATTCCGGAATAATAACTTTTCCACTAACAATGCTCCATCCACCCCCCGAACCTGTTTCAGTTCCTTGCTCCAGTGTACTGCCTACTACTGTAGCTGTCCGTGTCTCTGAATCCAATTCATAAGTTATGTGATATTTTTCATCTTCATTATTTTCATTCAGTGAAAGCACTTCCTCCTTATATACATCATCTTCCTGCGTATCCAGTGCTGTCTTAGATAACATGATCCAGCCCGTTGTCTCATCGACATATGTTTCCAGATCCGTATCTGTACTAGCAACACTATTATGCTCTATGAAATGAATATTTTCTACAGGAATATGCCGCGATTTCAACAAAAAATGTTTCTTTTCATACTTCCACTGTGCCAAATTCATATGGTATAACGTAATCTTCATATCCACAGAAGCACCCAGATACCCTAAAAGCTTTGTATGCATCATAGGAGTATGGATTCTGTTCGGACCTGAAATATTATAAACCAGGTTAATAGCAGCATTTTGCTCCTGATAGGAATAGATATTTCCAAGCTTCAGACATTCCTTTGCCCATACATCATTCGAAATTCTAATACAAAACTCCCCATCAAATGCCTCATTTTCCCTGATTTCAACATTCCTGATGCAGTCACTCTTATCTCCGCGACCGGAAAACAGTTGTATTGTATATGTTGTTCCACTCTCTGCAATCAACTTATTGACCTGTGTTGGCATGGCAGAGCAACCTGAAGAAAAAGTTATTCCATTTTTAAGAAGTAATGTGTCTGAAACGATTGCACCGGCATACCAGCTGCCATCTTCAAAGCCTGCTTCTATACAGGAACCCTTCTCTCCTACGATTTGAAAACACCATTCCAGCTGATAGACCCAATCCCATACCTGATCACTATCCCTTTTCATATTTTCTCCGACTTTCAGTGTATAACTGCCAAGAGCGAATACATAACTGCCATATATGGTATCTGTTTTGATATTGACATCATCTGCCTCTATATCCGACTGACATTTCCAATCACCACTGATCTTAATTACAGGCATTGCTTTTGCTTCATTCTGTCCCCTGTCTTCATGGGTTCCTACAAATGCAATGCATTTCGCCTTTGGCAGTACAACATCGCCCTCGATCGTATAAACTCCCTCTGCATTTTCAAAAACAATACGATAAGAGGCATCTTCCTGCTGCATAGCCGCAAAGGCTGCTGCGAGATCTTCATATTCCCCAAGAAGCGTATCATCCTGATAAACCTTGATCAGATCAACGTAATCTGCTTTTGCCGGAATACTGTCAAAAACACCGTAAGAAGCCGATGGCATCAGAAGAGAAAGCAGTAAAGAAATGCACAAAAAGAACGCCAACATACCATGCCACCGGCTGGCAGATTGACGATGCTTTGTTTTTTGGTTGTGCTTTTTCCCAAACCGCATTCTTTTCATAAACATCTTCCTCCTCAGTATCTAACGTAGTGTCGCTTGCTTTTCTTGGTCGTGTTTTATTATAACATACACCCCCAAAGAAAGATAGGCAAAGTAAAAGAGGAACTGCAAGCAGTTCCTCTTTTGGAGAAGGTATTTTTGTTACTTATGGGGTGTAGCAAAAACTATATAATGTATTGGGGTTTACGAGTGTTAGTATAGCAAGGCTATGGCATGAAGTGTGCACAAATTACTTTTTATTTTGAATTTCTTTTTGTGCATTCTGACACTATATTTTAAAAAGTCGGTTTTAGTCATTGTATTTTTCAACAATGACCAACCGACTTTTGAGCCTATCTGTGTTTTTCTACGCAAATTATACATTTTCACAGACATAAATTTTGAAACGTTTTGTACGAATATACCACTCCACTACTGCACAAAAACAACTTCCTGTTTTCTAAAAAAATATACGTACTTCTTTGAAACCATTCCGTTTTTATTCCTGCACATCCTCTTCTGAGAGTTTTTCTTCGATCAAAGCTTCTCCCTCTGCAGGTTCCTGCGTATCTTCACCAAAAAGAGCTTCAAACTCTTTGCGGTCAATACGTTCTTTCTCCATCAGCAATGCCGCACACGAATGAAGGATATCCATATGGTCTTCTAAGATCTGCTTTGCTTTTGTGTATGCTTCGTCAATGATCTTCTTGACCTCATGGTCGATCGTCTTGGCAACATCTTCACTGTAGCCACGACTTGTATGACCAAAATCACGACCAATAAAAACTTCATCTTCATCTGCATAATTGATCATTCCGATATCATCTGAGAAACCGTACTTTGTAACCATATCTTTTGCCGTTGCTGTTGCCTGCTTGATATCCTGTGATGCACCGGTTGTCACATCATCAAAGATCAGCGATTCAGCGATACGTCCACCTAAGCTTACGATCACATCCTGCATCATCTTTCCTTTGGTGATAAACATCTCATCGCGATCCGGAAGCGGCATCGTATAACCGGCTGCTCCACCACCGGTCGGTATAACGGATACCATATGCACCGGTCCGACATCAGGCAGAACATGGAATAAAATAGCATGACCAGCTTCATGATATGCCGTGATCTTTTTATCTTTTTCAGAAATGATCTTACTCTTCTTTTCTTTACCGATACCTACTTTAATGAATGATTTGCTGATATCTTCCTGCTCAATAAACTTACGTCCGTCTTTTGCACAGGCGATCGCAGCCTCGTTCATCAGATTCTCTAAGTCCGCTCCGGTAAATCCAACCGTTGTCTGTGCGATCTTCTTTAAATCGACATCATCCCCTAACGGTTTTCCCTTTGCATGAACCTGTAAGATTTCTTCTCTGCCGCGTACATCCGGACGGCCTACTGTCACACGACGGTCAAAACGTCCCGGACGAAGAATTGCCGGATCTAAGATATCGACACGGTTTGTCGCTGCCATCACAATAATTCCTTCATTGACACCAAAACCATCCATCTCAACAAGCATCTGGTTTAATGTCTGCTCGCGTTCATCATGACCACCGCCAAGACCGGAACCTCTCTTACGTGCTACCGCATCGATCTCATCGATAAATACAATACAAGGTGCATTTTTCTTAGCTTCCGCAAACATATCTCTGACTCGTGATGCACCGACACCGACAAACATCTCTACAAAGTCAGAACCCGACAGACTAAAAAATGGTACGCCTGCTTCTCCTGCTACTGCCTTTGCAAGTAATGTCTTACCGGTACCGGGGGGGCCTACCAATAAGATTCCTTTTGGAATCCTTGCTCCGATTCCGGTATATTTTGCAGGATTAGCCAGAAAGTCTACAATCTCTTCTAATTCTTCTTTTTCTTCTTTCAGTCCGGCAACATCTTTAAATTTCTTTGCATGCTCTCCCGGATCAATCCTCTGCGCACGGCTTTTTCCAAAATTCATCATCTTGGCATTACCGCCGCTTGCTCCTGCTGACTGGGCAGAAAGGAAAGAAAACAGGAAAAAGATACCGATAATCGCTAAGCCATATGGCAGCAATGTTGTGATCACCCACGATGGTTTCTGGATATCATTGACCACATAATTCTTTTCAATATCTTTATAGCCATCAATCAGATCTCCTATTTTATTCACATCTGACACATAAAAACTTATAGTCTTTTTGCTGTTTAGAACAACTTTGACCTCACCGGTAGGAACTTCTTCATTCGGAAAAACCTCTACGGATTGAACCGTTCCATTCCCTAAGTCTTTTTCAAATTGATAAATATTATAGCTGTTATCAGACCCTTGTCTAAATGCACCTGATACATAAACCGCCATAAAAATAATAGCCAGGATCAGAACATAAAAACCAATTCCGCCTGTTCTTATCTGTTTCTTCATTCCAGATCTCCTTTTATTCTTCTACAAATTCTAATACACCAATGTATGGAAGATTGCGGTATTTCTGTGCATAGTCTAAGCCATAACCTACCACAAAAGCATCCGGGATCACAAATCCGGTATATTCTACTTCTACCTGTGTTTCACGGCGTTCCGGCTTATCAAGTAATGTACAGATCTTAAGACTTGCCGGTCCACGCCCCTGAAGCATTTTTCTTGTCAGGCTTAATGTATTACCGGAATCAATGATATCTTCCACGATCAGACAATGAAGACCTTCGATCGGTTCTTCCAAATCTTTTCTGATCTCAAGATTGCCTGAGCTTGATGTACCGTTTCCATAGCTGGATACAACCATAAAGTCCATCGTAACCGGAATGGTTAAATGTTTTGCTAATTCTGTAAAAAAGAAAATACTGCCTTTTAAAATACAGATCAGATGCAATGACTGACCGGCATATTCTTTGTTCAGCTTTTCTGCTATTTCAACAATCTTGTTTTGTACCTGCTCTTCTGAAAACATTTCATGTATTACTTCTTTCATGATATCCTGCCTTTCTCCTGTGATTCCTGATCTCATATTCGCTTTATCGCATGAACCGGATCACATTACACTTTTGTATCTATTTTGCCATACATAATCTTTCGTTATTTGCTGTCTGTGCACACAAAACCCGCGTAGTACTTTCCGTAAGATAATAATACGGACTGACTCTGCCAAGCAATGGGATCCATACAATATGATCTCCGATTGCTAATACAGGTGTTTCCTTACGCTGAGCAGCCGGAATCTTTCCATCAATAAATATCCGGCTTAGTTTCTTTGTATGACCGTTCGCATCGATCCACATATAGTCACCGCTACGTGGATAACGAAATATTGGCATAATACCCATTTTATCATAATCAAAACATTTCGTACAGAGCTTTTTTTGATTGTTTTCTTTCATTTCGCTAATGTCTTTCCGATAGAATGTTACCTGCATCTGTTTCTCATTTTCGATCTGAAATATATATGTCTTTCCTAAAACAAGCTCTTCTTCCCAAAATTCTACATGTTTTGATTGTTCTTCTTTCCGGTACAAATACAAATCCTCATAGGAACGCTCTGCGATCATATGATAGGGAAGCATTGCCTTTTTTCCGGTTTCTCCCAGAAAAATCTTTACGGTTTCTTCTACATTTGCTGTTGTGATGTCTTTTTTCCTTCCTGCTGTCTGTTCAAACAACTTCATAATGATCTCTTTTTGCATCACGGATGGCAATTGCACAAAATCTGACCGCCTGATCCGATAACCGTTTATTTGCTCTTCCTGTAGCTGTGTAACGATCCTCTCATAAATTCTATCCCTTTCCCGATCCAGATATTCCATGACTTCCTGCAAATACATCCCGCTTTTGGCAATATGCTGTGCAGCTTTTGGCTGAATGTACTTTTGCATTGCAGGAATAATACAGTTTCGGATCGCATTTCTCGTATAATCATTCTGTCCGTTTGTTTGATCGGTGCAATATGAAATATGTTCTTCCTGTAAAGAGTTTTCAATCTCTTCTCTGTTGCAAAGAAGCAACGGACGGATAATATATCCTCTTTTCGGACGGATTCCGCCAAGACCACGCAGGCTGCTGCCGCGAAGCATTTGAAAAAGTACGGTTTCTGCCTGATCGTTTTGATGATGTGCAATGGCAACCGCATCAAATCCAAGCTCCTGTCTGACTTTTTCAAAACATTGATAACGATAGGTTCTTCCTGCTTCTTCTTCTGTCATTTTCCATTCGGTTGCTCTCTTTGGAATATTTTCGCGGAAAATGGTGCACGGAATTGAGAATCGTTTGCTTAATTCTTTCGTATATTGTTCATCATGAAGTGCCTCCTTCCCACGAATTCCATGATTAATATGCACAACATGAAGACGAAGTTCCCATCGTTCCATGATTTCCTTCAAAAAATAAATCAAAAAGACCGAGTCTGCGCCCCCCGACACACCGACTACAATACCATCTTTCTTATGCAGCAGATCATTTGCTATACAAAACTGCTCGATCTTTTTTTTCATTTGCTCTGTCATCTTTTGCCTCCGATCCGTGTCTATGAAACCATCTTTGTTCTACGCATCCATGGAATTTTACATTTTGCTTCTAAATTATCATATAGCTTGACCACGAGTACACTCATATCATCCGTACATTCGCCATTCATACGCTCGGTTGCTGCCTGCAGGATGCTGTCTGACAGATCTTTCGGTCCTGCTTTTTGCTCCAGTGCATCCATGATCAGGTTTTCTAATTCATCAATTGCCATATCAAAGCTGTCGGCAATCCCATCTGTCATCATTATAACATAATCGCCTGCATTGATACCAGATTTGCCGGTATATGGCTCGATTTCTGCCATAACACCTATAGGTAAAGCTTCCCCCTGAATCTCATACAGCTTCCCATCCCGGTACAAATAGGTAATGCTTGCACCACATTTGACAAACTGGCAGGTCTTTTGATATAGGTTGAGCAAAGCAATATCTGCCGTTGCAAAATTAATATGTTCCTGTTTTGTCACATAATATGAGTTGATCAGACGCAGGGCTGTCACCTCCGAAAAACCGATTTCTGTCATCTGTTCTAACATTTCGATCAAACGCTCGCTTTCTGCATTTGCACGATCTCCACTTCCCATCCCGTCTGATAAAGCAACTAATAATTCACCATCCGGCAGATAATAGTTTGAAAAGGTATCTCCACAGCGTTCTTCACCATCTTTAGAAAGTCTGCTGATTCCTGTTACTGCAGTAAGCTGTGCCCCTTCTTCGAAAACAAATTCTTCTGCCTTTTTAGAAAATACTTTGCGGCATTCTTCTCTTGGAACGATCGCACATTCCAGCATTTCCGAAAGAATGTCACTGACTTCACGCGTTGTCACAAATCGACCATGGCCGGTCTTTCCTTTCATATGTATTTCCAAGCGCCCGTCACATTTTTCATAAAAGGCAACCTTTTCTACAAGAACTCTTTTTTTCCGCAGCGCCCGTTCTAACTGACCGACCATTTCGTCCGGTAATTTTTGCACAACCGGAAGATCTCTTGAGAGATCATTTACGATCTGTCCGACTTCGATCATCTGTCTTGCGATCAACTGACGGCTTTGCTGCATCCGCTTTTGATATCCCGCTGCCATATTGGTCAGGTGAATGCTTTGGTTTGCCTGTGTTAAAAAACGCTCTTTGTGAATACAGCCTTTGACAAATTCCTGTGGCATAATCTCTAGAGATAACCTTCCCCGCTTTTTGGCATCCTCTAAGATATCACGCATTTCCGGACGGAAAAGCGAAATAAAACTATGACAGGTTGTCGCATTTTCACATCTTGCACAGACCTGCTTAGACATTGCTTCTAATAATTTTGTTGTTTCTCCCGGTATCTTTTCCTCTTTTTCTTCATTTTCCACACAAAGCATATCGCCTAATTGTATAAAATATTTTGCAAAATCCTGAAGCTTATGCTGCATCATTTTTTGCACGCAATCATTTTCCACGCCATTGACCGACTGCTTGGACCAAAGTGCAAAATGCCAAAGCAGTTTTTCAGGAAACGCCATAAAAAACACACCGGAAGCTGCAATTTCTCTTTCGTATGTTATTGCAGAAAAATTCATTTCAAAAACATAGAAAAGTACTGCCGCTATTGCCATAAAGCTCACCCCGGTCAGCCATTTCCCCTGTTCACGAAGCATACCGATACAAATCCCCAGCAATACCAATATACCGATCATATAACGTTCCTGCCCATTTGCAATCAAAACACATCCACCGATCGCACCGGCTACCGCACCGGCACCAATTCCAAAACAATAGCTGCATAGCAACGTAACAAATGCAGTGATCGCTAAGATGATTGAAAAGCCTGCAACAACAATATCCGGTATTCCAAGCAAAAAAAATGCACCCAGAAAAGCCAGTCCCATTACCTTTTCTTCGCTAAGTTGTGCTATCATCCGCTCTTTTAACAGTACATGTACTCCTTCCTGAAATACTCTTGTCATCACAAAAACTAAACCGGTTTCCAAAAAAGCCAATAAGATTTCCTGTGTATCATGTGGCATCAGATACAGCCAGAATGCCTTCATGAGCCCGGATGCAAAGGTGATGATCGCTGCATAATACCATTTTTTCATATGAATGTTGCGTCTTTGCAACAGATCGACAGCGAGAAGCAAAGCAGCTATCGCCATTGCATACCCCATGATCTTTTCCGGAGCAAATACCGTATACATTCCCAAAAGAATACCGGATGCAACCGGAATCTTTGCACCTCCCTCGGCATAGCCTGCAGCAAAATAAGCTACTCCGGCCGGATTGATTCCAAACAGATCGACTCGTCCAATAAAAAATCCTATGCAAATCTGTAACAGCATTCTTTTTTGTATCTCTTTCATATTTGTTCTCCATTCCCGAAGTACATGATCAGATGCACTTCCTGCTTTATTTACAGGTTTTATAACCTGCCCTCATTCCGTGACATCCAGTATAATCATGCCAAAATGCAAATTATGTCATAATTGCTGTAGACTTTTTAAAATCGTTCGACATCGGAACAAAAAAAGAAGAGACCGTACACAAACTGATCTCTTCTATTTACTGTCTTCCGGTTCAAATATGATCTCATCTTTATAAACAAGTCCTAACTTATCTCTTGCTATCTCTTCGACATATTCATCGGTCTTAACATATTTTTTTAATTCTTTTAAATCTTCTTTGTCTTTCTTTAACTGTTTCTTCTGCTTCTTTAATTCCTGCAACTGACAGGCATATTCTTTTCCCTGGGCTTTCAGTACAGACTGTTTATAGCCAAGAGTCATACATATTGCCAATGTTACAAGCAAAACGCCCATTACAGTCGTTTTTTTGAGCTTTTTTCTTTTTCTCCTTCTCACAGTCTCACCAACTTCCCATCATCATACTATATATTGCATCAAAAACATATGTTCGTACACAATATTGTGTCTTTATTTTCCGTTCTCCCGTATATCGCCAAACCCTTATTTCATAAGGCTTTGCAATACTTTGTCTAGTTCTTTTACTATATACTATTTCTACGAATTTTGCAACATTTTTCTTATAGTTTTTTCGTGAATTTTTCGTGATGTTTAGACAATTTTTACGTTTTTTTCCGGCTCTTTTTTTGTTCTTTCTGCTTCAGCCTGTTCTCTTTTCTTTTTTGTTTCCAGTGATCCCATCTTCGTCTTGGTTTGTATAAAATTTTTGCTAATGCAAACCGAACCGGTCTTCCGAGGCCTTTTTCATACAGAATGCCTCCGCTGAGTGTTGCTAACATTCCATACCAGCGGATTATGCCATCATTGTAGATAAACAAGACTATAAATGCCGGTATAGCTGCAAGACACCAGTATAAAATATCTTCTACCCAGATCACCCATTTTTTGTGAGTAAAGATCCATCTTATGATATGCAGCAGTTCATACCCGAACAGCAGTGCCATTCCAAGGCAGACAGACAACAGCAAAAAACGAACCTGTCCAAGGATCAGTGCGATCACTGAAACATCCTCCCAAAGAAGCCTGCTGCTTTTTTCGCTGTTTCTTCTCTGTCAGAATAAGCCAGACTGTCAATCTTTCCATCAACGTCTACTTCTCCCTTTTCCAACGACAAGCGGTTTACATGAAGTTCATCTCCCCGGATCAGTAATATACCTTGTTCGGTCTCAAGATATACTTCCTTTGCATCAAATGACAATACATCTCTTACGCCTGACATAACTGCTGTTTTTCTTGCATTGAGATATACTTTATGTACTCCTGTCGTCCGTCTGTCTTCATACGCTCTTTCATCCATCAAAAAAACTCCCCCTATACCCATCTTGTGTTTTGTCTAATGTAGTATATGAAGGAGTTATTTTAATTATAACACTTCTTATTTTCTCATGTCTATATTTTTCTATGGCAAAGTATAAAAAG
>ERZ773200.322-NODE-322-length-53603-cov-6.912695_pt1 | contig 53603 bp, 61 predicted proteins | sample MGYA00581008_ERZ773200 | MGnify/ENA primary metagenome ERZ773200 (study PRJEB29015, sample SAMEA2737770) | human gut metagenome | biome: human gut; feature: human-associated habitat; material: faeces | place: China | collected 2012 ... | reverse complement strand
GAAAGTTGTTCTGAGGCGAATCCGGACACCGCAGTATCTTGTACAATCGCAGACCACGCTGCCGATATTGATAGAACGACAATCGACAAAGAAGTTACCGTAAAGGAAGTATATACTCTATAATGCCATAAAATGCATACGCCCACCAATCTTTTGATCGATGGGCGTGTTCATTTTGAATTTTGTTGAAGCGTTGCAGTAAGTCAAATTAGAGCCTGTCTATCGCACGTTCAATCACGGTGGGAACAAAAATAGACATCACAATCAACCACACGGTCACAATAGCTTGGATAAGGTTGTCGGGAAACCACACAAAGGCAGGTGCAACAAGACACCGTATAAGGTAACCAACAAATTCGCCGATACAAGTTATTTTGGATGATAATGAACTGTTCTACGCTGTCCGTAATCGCACCTTACCGGTAGATGTATCATCGGATAGACTCCCAGTCACAACTAAAGAAAATCCGTCTTTTCATGGATATGGCCTACAGAATGTGCAAACCACTCTGGCAAAATATCATTCTGTCTATGCTATGGATTATGCAGACGGATGGTTTGAATTTGCAACAGATTTGCCCAATACTCTCATTTCATGACAGAAAACTTTGATTTTACTACAAAAATAGTGGAAAATATAGGACTTCCTGCTTTAATATATGTAGCTATGAAGTAATGGGAGCCTATTAATGGAACGGTTTTCAGAAAAAATTGTTCAAAAATGCATAAAAAGTAAAACATCCTTGTTGTTTCAAGCCCGTCGCATCCCTGAAGTGTGGTGGGCTATTTTTATACATCGCATGATTTGCTTTCTGTGAATATACAAGCGGTACTATACAAATGATATTAAAGTAGAAAAATAATGATAAAACTAAACCTCGGAACGTATAAATTAACGATGATATTTGATTAAGAAAATAAAAGGGTAAAAAGAAATTGCCCTATAAGGCTCGTAATAGCTGACGATTTTGAGCCTTATAGGGCATATTATTTGAATTAATTATATGGAGGGCCTTGAATTATTATTAAACGGAATGCAAGTCAAATTCTCGAAATGGAATAATGTCCTTCAGAAACCATAAGCTGATAGAACTTTCCCCGCCAATAAAAATTCATCCTCAGCGCCTTCCACCCGGATGGCAATGCAGGGGAGAAAGCTGGAGTATCTCCATCAAAGTTCGCTCCCAAGAAGCCAAAGAAGATACTTGACCACGTTTCGCCCAAGCAGGCAAGATGAAGACCTTCTTTTCCGGTGTTGTTCATGATTTCGTGTAGGTCGAGATACAGCGCTTTTTTGAAGTATTTTTCGGCAGCTTCCTGCAGGCCGTTTTGTGCAGCAAAAAGTGCATGGCTGGCGAAGCTCAGAGTGGAATCGTGCAAGCAGCACGGCTCGAAATCTTCCCATGCGTTCAGACGCTCTTCAGGAGTGAACTTCTTAGGCAACCGGGACATCAGAAGCAGCGTATCAGCCTGCTTGATAACTTGATACCTTTGCAGACGGTCAAAGCAAACATGATGATAGCTGGCACCGTCATCGGTTTTGAGCGTTTTAATGTCCACGGGCTCAAGCCGAGTAAAAGTCTCATCCGGCAAATATCGGCCAGTTTGAGGGTCGCGACATTCTTTCAGATTGTCTCGCAGAGAATGCCAGGCAAGGACTTCCTCATCGCTGAGGGAAAGCTTCGAATACCGATTGGAATCGGTTTCCTTGAGTTTCAGCGCTGCCTTGATGGCCAAATCAAGATTAAACTTTACCATGCAATTGGTAAAGAGATTGTTGTTGGTAATGCCGCAATATTCATCAGGCCCCTTGCAGAACATGAGGTCAGCAGAGCCATCAGGATGAATGATGCAGCGGCTATACCAGAAGCGGGCAGTTTCGATGTAAACTTCCATAGCTTGCAGGTGAAAATTCTCATCACCGGTGGCATCAAAGTACTGCTGCATAGCGAAAGGAATATCTGCGGTAATGTGCAGCTCACTGGCACCAATGTCCCAGCTTTCGCACTGCTCAGAACCGTCGAAAGATGTCATCCAAGGATACCGAGCGCCAGCATTGTTCATCTTTTTGGCGTTCTCTTTTGCCTGCGGAAGGGTTCTTACGCGATATTCCATTAAGTTCTTGGCGGCTTCGGGGTGGGTATACAGGAAGAAAGACAGCATAAAGAGATCGGTATCCCAGAAATAGCATCCTTTATACCGGGTGTGTGTTAATCCGCGAGCGCCGATACTTACGCTGCTGTCGCGGGCAGAACAGCTGGTGATAAGCTGGAAAATGTTGTACCGCACAGCGGACTGATCATCAGGGGCTCCATCGATTTCGATATCCGACTCATTCCACCGAGAGGCCCATGCCAGAGAGGATTTTGCAAAGAGTTCATCATAAGTGTCAGAGATTTTGTTGCTCCCAATAAGTGGGTCGATATCTCGACTTGTGGTGATGCGCGTGGTGATTTCCAAAACAACCTTTTGACCGCTTTGTAAAATCCCGCACCACTGCTTTCCAAGGACATCATCAGAGATATAGTCTTCAGAATCTGAAAAAGAAGTATGGAAAGACATCTGTTCTCTTACAATCAAGCCGGTACCTAAAATGGAGAAAGTACAATCGACAGAATCCTTGCACATGTCATGCTGGGTGGGCTCGGCAAGTTTGATGGTTTCGTGATTTTCTTTTACCTGATCATCCGGAACAGGGCAGTTGCAGCAGGCAGTATGAATTCCTGCATGTACCGAGATATTGGAGGTGCGTGATGCGGAGAAAGAAAGCCGCTGTACGAGCAGTGAGGGATCGGACATACTGCAGAACACATGATGCTCAATATTTAGAGTGGTTTCACCGCTTTTGGCTAAAAAAGACTGTGAGCGAACGCCTGTTTTCATATCTAACGTGCTGGATACAGGGGAGGAAAGTGTGATAGGATGTCCATCACATTCGATATTTCCCCATACGGGGGTAGGCAGGTTCACAAAATCGGTGATGCCGGGTTTGATTTCACCGAAGATACCGGCAACGAACAAACCTGTCTCAAAGGTGCGCTTTTCCTGCCAGAAGGGGAGATATCCACGGATGCCCATGCGTCCGTTCCCGGTGGAAAAAGTGCTTTCTTCAAAACTGTCATTTGTTCTATTTGTCGTAAGCTCAATTTGCCAAGGCTTCAAAATTATGTCTTGACGCATAAAAGCATCCTTCTTTCTTTTATAGTAATGCTTCACGGATAGAATGGCAAAGGAATCCTGCGCAGGTAGCGAAAGCTTCGCCGGTGGTGCAGTAACCAGTCACTTCATCAACGCTTTCGCATGCGATGCCATTGTCCATAGAGATTTTTTCCAAAATGGCGCGGCAATGTTCTACGCGCCCGCACAGCAAGCTATTGGCTAAACTTAAGATCCAGGGGTGAGGTGCGTGTGGACACCCGATTTCGTTGATTGGACTGTTAGCAAAGCTGTATTTGTATTCCGGTGAACGAATCATTGCAACGGTATTGCGGTATATCTCATCAGTGGGACTGCAAAAGTCGAACAAGGGAAGCAGCTGTAGACTTCCCGGCGGCTCGTCGTAAACATCGTGACTGCCGTTCAAATCAAAAGACCATCCGAAATAAGGTTTCCCCTCTGCGTCCTTTTGGACACAATGCGTCATAATAGCATCTTTGATTTCATCCGCAGTTTTTTTCAGATGTGCATACTGGGGTGTGAGTTGGGCCAAATCTTTAAGTGCTTTCCACACAAGCACATTATCGTATGTAATATAGGGGTAAACGTGCTCATCGTCTGTTGGCTGCAGGAAAGTATCATACAATCTGCAAGATGCGGCTTCATGCTGCCGCAGGCGATTCAAAATGAGGCTTATGCCTTGAGCGATATCGGAATCATTCAAAATGGATTTGTCGTCGGTTTTGTTAATGTAGCGTTCAAGCGCCAGAAGAGGGGCAACGAGTTCATCCAGTTCGAAGCCCGGCTCCAAAACAGTGCCATCAATGTATCGTGAATGGATACCAAAGTTTCGGCGCTGTCGGCCGAATACATAGGAAAGCATTTCTTTGGCACGTTCGGGATCGGCGTCCAAAATAGCCGGGAAACTCCAAAGCAGACTGTCTCGATCCCAATAAGCGGCACTTACATAGTAGCGGGGGCTTCTGCTGGTAATGAGCACCAACTCTTCGGTATCAAGTGTAATGCCGGTTGAGAAGAACATACAGAAGAACAGATTCGTATTGTAGAGTTGTGTGAGCTTTGCATCACCATTAAAGGTGACACGACGCTCTTGAAGCCAAGCCCTTGTTTTTGTGATCTCCGCATCGAAAGTCTGCCGGAGCATTTCTTTGGCGCTTGTTGCGGCAGCAACTTCCTCGAAACCGAGACCCCAATAAAATACGACCGAGGCTGTTCCATCGGCAGCAATTGTACAGTGATGGGATAAATCGTAGGTAATACTGCCATCATCGGAACAGGCAAAAGAAGAATCTGTTTGTGCATCGGCCATAGGGGCAAAGGCAAACATCGGGAATCCTGCATGATATTCGAAAATCAAACTGCTGTTCCAGCCACTGCGGAAACAAGTTGCTTTACCACTTAACGGCTTGTCCTCGTTTACACAGTGCCAAGAGGAAGCCCAGCATCCATTTAACCCTATAACAACATCTTGTGCACTTTCAGAAGTATTATGAACCGTCATCTGAATTGCGAAACCGCGTTCATCAATAGGAGGCACGTAAAGGGTTTTGAGTTCAAGGCTGCCAAGCTGTGCAGTAGACTGGGGCAGCCAATCATCAAGCCGGGTCCACGCAAGATGAGCCGGAGAGAGGGAAACGACGCCATCTAAATGAACATAAGGCTGAATCAAAGGTGTGGATTCGCTCCCGCGAATATCTATAAGCCCTTTTGCAGCCATATATAGGAATGTTATGTCCTCTATCCCGCCCGTTCGTTCGTTGATGCGGGGCAAGGAAACGAAATCATTGCCGGTTGGCAGATACTTGTCCATAGTGAATCCCCTTATAAAGTGAAATAAGCACACAAATAAGATTAAGCGATTAACCTTGTTGCTATCACCAATATAACAGGAATGTTCGGCATAGTCAACAATATTTTTTCATAAATAACAGGTTAATTTAATTAACTGTTGACATTTTGCTGCCCACGTGGTATTGTAATGCCAGAGAAAAGAGTTAAACGCTTAAACTAAATCCGTAAGATTGGTGGAGTCGATATGGCAAGACGCGCAACACTAAAAGATGTGGCAGAGCGTGCCCAAGTCAGTACGGCTACGGTGTCTTATGTTTTGAATGACAAGAAATCAATCTCCGAGCAGACCAAGGCCCGTGTGTATGATGCGATTCGGGATTTGAATTATGTTCCCGATCTCAGTGCGCGAAGCCTGTCCAGTAGAGATTCAAAGCTGATTGGAATTGTCATTCCACAGACCGAGCCCGGCAGCAAACTGATGCTGCAAAATGATTTTTACAGTGAAATCGTTGGCAGCATTGAGTATCACGCAAGACAGCATGGCTATCATGTGATTATTTCAGCCACGGATGTAAATGAAAGCTACTTAACTTTGGCTAAAGAGAGAAACCTTGACGGAATTATTGTTATCGGTATGTACCCGGATGACTTTTACCGTCAAATGAAGAAAACACAAATCCCCATTGTATTGATTGACAGCTACTGTAACGATCATTATTACCATAGCATACGAATTGATGATGCCTATGGAAGTTATCTGGCTACCAATCATGTGATTGGATATGGGCATAAAAAAATTGCTTTTTTCTGCGGTCAAATCAAAGAAAACGGTGTCATAAAGAAAAGGCTCTGCGGCTACCAACAGGCACTGGAAGAAGCCGGAATCCCATATGATCCCACGCTTGTTTATGAAGGCAAAGTTGATTACGACAGTGGCATCGAGCTTGCACGCAGACTGTGCAATGAAAATAAAGATGTCACAGCAGTAGTTGCTACCGCAGATATCTTAGCTATTGGAGCTATGAAGGGGTTCTACGAACAGGGAGTTTCGGTTCCCAATGATATTTCTATCGTTGGATTTGACGATTTGGAGATTTCTAAATACCTGACACCAGGACTGACGACGGTTCGCCAAGAAATCTCTCAAAAAGGTGAAAAGGCAGTTGAACTGCTTTTAGATAACATTCAAGATGCGGATATGACAAAGAGAGAGGTTATTATTCCGGTTAGCCTTTCTCGCCGGGAATCCGTTCGAGATATGAGAGGGGAGGAATAAAAAAGGACTGCACCAACCGTCCAAAGTCTGTGCAGCCCAAATCCAAAGAGCGTCTTATTGCTCTTCTATAATAAGTGTAAGCGAAGAAGAGCAAAAAATCAAGTGTTCCATTACTTATACAAGGAGGAAAAACAATGAAAAAGGCGATTTCTTACATGGCATGCTCGATGGCCGCAATGCTTGCACTCAGTGCCTGCGGTTCGGTAGCCTCGTCTGCAAGTGCCGTGGCAAGCTCTTCTGATGCAGCTTCTACGGAAAGCACGGCAGCATCGGAGGCTTCTAATGAGCCTGTGACAATCACGTTTGCACAGTACTCCGGGTCCGGAGACAACGAGCAGTATCTGCAGCAGATGGTTGACAACTATATGAAAGAGAACCCCAATGTCACCATCGACCTGCAGACCTATGGCTATGACGACTACTTTACGCAGATGACGGCGAAGGTTTCCGGTGGCCAGGCTCCCGATGTTTTTGAACTGGATTACCAGAATTTCGTCTCCTACGCAAAGAAGGGCGCATTGATGCCGCTGGATGACATCCTGACCAAAGACGGCATCGACACCTCTATCTACAACGATATGGCCCTGAAAGCATTCAGCGCTGACGGCGTGCAGTATGGTGTTCCTGATAGCTTCTCGAATGTTGTGCTGATTTACAACAAGGATCTGTTTGATCAGGCCGGCATCGACTACCCCACGGATGACTGGAAGTGGGAGGACGCGATGGCTGCGGCGGAGAAAATCCGTGCGCTGGGTGATAATATCTACGGCTATTACCATCCTATTTCCTTCAACGAGTTCTATAAGACCGTTAAGCAGAACGGCGGCAGCCTTTTCAATGATGACTTTACGGAGTTCACGATGGATACCCCGGAAAACATTGAAACGCTGCAGTACATGGTTGACATGCAGCAGAAAACCAATGTTATGCCTACCGAAGAGCAGATGGCAGGCATGGGTGACTGGGACCTGTTTGAGTCTGGCCGCCTTGGCATGATTGTGACGGGTATTTGGGCATTCCCCGAATATACGAGCAATTGCGACTTCGATTGGGATATCGTTGTTGAACCTGGTCACACTCAGAAGGCTACGCACTTCTTCTCCAACGGTTACGTCGTTTCCAAAGATTCTCAGGTTGCTGATGAAGCCGTTAAGTTCATCACCTACATTTCCTCCAACCGTGAAGCAACGCAGATCCGCCTGGACGCAGGCTGGGAGCTGCCTCCGGTTCAGGACGAGGATATCATCGCTCAGTACAAAGAAAAGACTCCTCCGGCAAATCGCGAAGCGGTCTTTAAGAGCCTTGATTACCTTGTGACTCCTCCTGTTATCACCCAGTATGCAGAGCTGCAGGACATCGTTGGTCAGCATTTGAGCGCTGCGGCCGCCGGCACTGTCACCCCGGAGCAGGCGCTGAAGGATATGCAGGCTGAGTGCGAACAGAAAATCGATTTGACCAAGTAAATAGTTTGACGGGGGCAGGCGGGAGCCTGTCCCCGTATTTTTATCGGAGGGTTTATAGAATATGAAAAATTCCCGATTGGCAAGCTGGAAAACAGCATTACCATTTTTGCTTCCAAGTTTGGCTGGTTTTGTTGTGTTCAGTATCATCCCAATGATTATGCAAATTTTTGTCAGCCTGACCAGTTGGGATGGATTGAGCGAACTGACATTGTTCAGTGATTTTAGCGGATTCATGGATCGATTCTACGTAGGGATCGAGAACTATAAGGAAATTCTCACATCAAAAGAGTTTTATCAGGTGATTGGAAACACGCTGGAATTTGTGATCCTCTACATTCCTTTGATGCTTATTGCCTCCATGATTGTGGCGCTCATTTTGAACAGTCATGTAAAGGGTGTTGGAATTTTCCGCGTTCTTTACTATATCCCGGTTATCACCTCATGGGTTGCGGGCGCATTGATTTGGAAATGGGTTCTTAGTCCTGAGTATGGTGCTATTAACAATATTCTGGCCTTGTTCGGAATTGAGGGACCCTCGTGGCTTCAAAGCTCAAAGTGGGCAATGCCCGCAATCGTTCTTGCCTCGGTCTGGAAGGATATGGGGTACTTTGGCCTTATGCTGATGTCTGGCCTTCAGGGAATCAATCAGGAATACTACGATGCGGCGGCAATTGACGGTGCCGGCAAAATCAAACAGTTTACAAGAATTACATTGCCATTGCTGACCCCTACGCTTTTCTTTGTCTTGATTATCAGCTTGATTAACTCCTTCCAGCTGTTTACGCAGATTATGATCATGACCCCCGATGGTGGCCCGCTTGGCTCGACAATGGTGATGGTTGAACGCATTTATAAGTGCGGCTTCCGTTACTATGAAATGGGTACGGCTGCCGCATATAGCTGGATTCTGTTTGCGATTTTGCTGCTTCTGACAATGGTTCAGATGAAACTTCAGAACAAGTGGGTGAACTACGATGACTAACGCTAAAACATCTTCTTTGACAGGGCTGAAACAAAGACGAATCATTGGAAAAGTGGCATTTTATGTACTGGGATTGTTGGTTGCCGTAATTGTCTGCATCCCGTTTTATTGGATGATTATCACCAGCTTAAAAGGCCGCGGCGCTATTATGAGCATTCCCGTGGAGTGGATCCCAAAAGAACCGACACTTGATGCATACAAAAAACTTTTTTCTATGCCGGAATTTGTGGGCTCTATCTTCAACAGCTTTTACGTGTCTGTTCTTTGCACGGCAGTGCGGCTTCTGTGTGCCGCGATGGCTGCATTTGCACTGACAAAAATTCCGTTCAAGGGACGTAATGCGGTCTTTGGCATTTATGTTACGGCGCTGATGATTCCGTCGCAGATCACTTTTATTCCACTGTTCATTATCATGACGAATATGCACCTTACCAATAGCTTAAATGCGTTTATGCTGTTGCAGTTGTTTAATGCCTTTGCCATTTTTATGATGCGGCAGAAAATGATGACGATCAACGATGCCTATATTGAAGCTGCTGTTATTGATGGCGCGAGCATGTGGCGCATTTTTTTCAAAATCATACTGCCCATGAGCGGCAGCGCTATGGCAACGCTGGCAATCCTTGCATTTATGGACATGTGGAATGATTACCTACTGCCGTTGGTTTTGCTGAGCGAAAGAAGCAAATTTACGCTTCCACTGCTACTGAGCACGTTGTCCGGCCAGTACAAGAATCAGTACAACCTGACAATGGCAGGCGCACTGATTTCGATTATTCCGATTCTGATCGTTTATATTTTTGCGCAGAAGTATTTCAAAGAAGGCCTTACGGTTGGCGGCGTGAAAGGATAAAAGCATATGATTGAGTGGGAGCCTAATAAGAACGATGCCAATCTGAACATATCAGTAGACGGTCAGGTGGCTTCTATATGCTGGAATGAACAGACAAAACTGCTCACCATGAGTCTTGCGTATTCAGCAGTTTATGGAATGGGTGAACGGTATAATGGACTCAACCAGAATGACCGCATCGTGAAAATCGAGGTGGAAGAAAAGTTCTGTAATCAAGGGGATAAAAGCTATTGTCCCTCGCCGTTCTTTTTCACGGATACAGGGTTCTCTTTCTGTACATTGTCTGGTGGCACATTGATATTCGATTTCACACAGAAAAACGTCATAACGGTTCATGCGCCCGGCAATTGTAAGTTTATATTCAACGCAGGAACGCCTGAAAAACTAATTTCTGAATATATGTCTTTGTCCGGGCCTGCGATTCTTCCGCCTGACTGGGTCTTCGGGCCGTGGATCTCTGCAAACCATTGGAACACGCAAAAGGAAACGGAAAAACAGATTGAACTTCTGAAGAAGTATCAATTCCCGGCTACCGTGCTGGTTCTTGAAGCATGGAGCGATGAAGCAACCTTTTACATTTTTAATGGTGCCAAATATAAGGAAAAGCCGAACGGAGCGCCTTTTGCAGTAGATGACTTTGACTATTCGGAAAGCGCCTATTGGCCGAACCCACAAGAAATGATTAAAAAGCTGCATAAGGCAGGACTTCATCTGGTGCTCTGGCAGGTCCCGGTGTATAAGCAGCAAAGCGATGATGAAATCAGAAATCATCAGAATGATTTGGATCGGGAGGATGCAGTAAAACGCTCCCTGTGTATTCATAACTTGGATGGGACACCCTATAAGATTCCGGAAGGACATTGGTTCCCCGGCTCGATGATCCCTGATTTTACAAATCCTGAAACTTGCAAAACATGGTTCGGGAAAAGACAGTACCTGCTTGACATGGGCGTAGATGGATTCAAAACCGATGGCGGCGAATTTGTTTGCACAGATGCAGTTTCCTTTTATGACGGCAGTACGGGCAAGGAAAGCCGCAACTGCTATCCGCAGCAATACACGAAGGCATATACCAAATTTCTTGGCGATAATCATGTTCTTTTCAGCCGTGCAGGCTATATGGGACAGCATACAACACCGTGCCATTGGGGCGGGGATCAGCAGTCCACAAATGATGAACTGCGGCATGTCCTTTCCGCAGGGCTTAGTGCAGCTTTAAGCGGCATTCTGTTCTGGGGATTTGATCTTGCCGGGTTTGCAGGGCCGCTTCCGACGTTGGATCTCTATCGCCGTGCAACGATGCTGGCGTGTTTTACGCCAATTATGCAATGGCATTCTGAACCCGATGGCGGTCAGTTCAAAGAATTGATGCCTGGCGGCGAGGGAAACAATGAGCGCAGCCCGTGGAATATGGCAGCAGTCTATAATTCTCCTGAATTCGTGACAGAGATGCGTTTTTGGCATTGGCTCAGAATGAATTTGCAGCCCTATTTGATGGCCACTGCATTCAGGTGCGCAGCAGAGAAAGTCCCAATGATGCGTCCGCTGGTGTACGAATGGCCGCGGGACAAAGCCGCTCGCCAAGTTGAGGACGAATTCCTTCTGGGGGATGCTATCCTTGTTGCACCGCTGTTGGAAGAAAACCAAACTGCAAGAGAAGTCTATCTGCCGGAGGGCGAATGGTACGCCTTTTTTACGGGAAAATGCTATCATGGCTGTCAGACAATTTCTACGACGGCAGATATGAAATTCCCTGTTTTTATCCGCGGCGGCTATGCAGTTCCTCTGCATGCTGATGGCATGGATTCTCTTGGCAAGCCGGTTTCTCAGAATCTTAATTCTAAACTGATTCTGCTTGTCGCTGGCGGCACGATGTACTAATACAATGTTAGGGTAAAAAAATAACGTCGAGGTCAAAATGGCCGTACCGCCCGTCTTTTACCACAATATGGTCTATCACGGACGCCCAGAGCGTGTGGCGCTCCTGCGGTGACAGCGTGGCGTATATGCTGCGGAAATCCCCGGCCAGGAGCTGCCGCAGCGGCTCCAGATCGCGCCCGGCACTCTGGCTCTGCTGTGCGGCCTGGGCCGCCTCCTGCTGCCGGATCAGCGCCTGGTACTTTTCATCGTAGGCTGCGCGGTCTATCATGCCGTCCACATACAAGTCCTGGAGGCGGGACAGTTTCCGCTGGATCGCGCCAACGTCCACGACGGCGCGCCGCCGCTGGGCCTCCTGTACGTCAAACTGCGCTATGTAGGCGTCCAGCTGCGGCTGGATATGATCCAGGAGCCAATGCTCCAGGCGCGGCTCCCAGGGCGTCGTTTTCCAGGTGCAGCGCTTGTCGATCCAGTGCTGTGTACACCGATACCGCAAATATACCCGGTGGAATTTATAATCCGTTTGAGGGAACGCTTTCAAGGTGCAGCCGCAGACCGGGCAGCGCAACAGACCCGTAAACACATAACTGTATTTGCTTTGTCGTGTTCTGTTCGCTCCCTGCCTTGAAACGATTTTTTGAATATTTTGAAATTGTTCCCGGCTGATGATCGCCGGGCAGTAATTCACATTTCCGCGATATTCCCCACAGTATAAGCTGTTGCGCAGCATATTACGGATTGTATTATAAGGCAGATCGACGCCGTACTGATCGCGCAGCCAGGCGTGCGTCTCCCGCGTGCTGTTCGTGGCCTCGTAGTGGTCGAACATACCGCGCACGGCGTCGGCCTGGCTCTCTACGATCTGCACGCGATGGTCTGCCACCTCCAACCCATAAGGCAGGGATTTGGAGCCAAAGATCGCGCCGCCGTTTTTCACGCGCTCCGCAAACACAAACTTTATTCTGTCCGCCGTTCTGTCGCTCTCGTCCTGGGCGACGGACAGACGGATGTTTAAGTTTAACCGCCCGTTCGTCGTGCTGGTGTCGTAGTCCTCCAGGATCGCTTTCCAGTTTGTCCCGGCAGCCTCCAGCACGTCCTGGACGCGGTAGTATTCCCGCACAGAGCGGAACCACCTGTCCAGCTTGATAAAAAGCACATAGTCAACGCCGCCAGCCTTTACGGCCTCCAGCACGCGCAGCAGCCCAGGCCGCCGTCGTATTTCCTTGCGCGCGCTCACGCCGTCGTCGCTGTACTCCGCCACGATCTGACACTGGAACGTGTCGCAGAACTCCCGCAGCGCCTCACGCTGCGCGCCCAGGCTGTAACCGTGCCGGGCCTGTTCGTCTGTGGAAACGCGGATATAAAGCACCACCCGCGCACGATACCACGAATAATTTTGCGGTTTACCGTACAACATAATAAAAACACCCCGCGAAATTGTACAAGGTACTATGCCGCGCGGCGTTTTTGTGCTATACTTTCTGCTGTGAGGGCGTGAAGTATGGCACAAAAGCCGTGCAGCGCGTTCTTTGGCCGTTTCCGTGCGCCAACACGGGGGCGGCCCTTTTGCTTTTATAGGGGGCAATGGTGCGTGTATATGTGTGGGAGGCCCGCCAGGCTGCCGGGCTGACGCTCCAACAGCTGGAGCATAAAACCGGGATAAGCCGCAGCACCTTAAACCGTATTGAAAACGGCCAGATCGTGCCGCGCCTGGATCAGCTGGAGGCCATAGCAGCCGCCACAAATACGCGGATCACCGCCCTATTTGATAGCCCTTTGAAGTAAGTATGAACCCAGCGCAGCCAAAAGGCAAGCCGCGCCGGGCTTATTTCTCAATATTGAGAAATGACAGCCCAAACCATTGCGCCGCCGCTCCACCCGGCGTATAGTCGAATAAAGGAGGCGACGGCGAAATGAACAGGGCGCAATACTGGCAAGCGATAAAAGCGCTGCTGCGCGACGCAGACCTGGGCATACTGCGGCGCGTGTATAATTTCGTGCAGCAGATCACCCTACATTAAACCATTTTCGGCAAGCCACGAAAAAGGTTAAAAAAGGCGGCGGCCTTTACTGGTCGCCGTCCTTTTCTTTCTTTTCACGCTCACCCAGGCCGACGGCGTAACCGTACATAAAGGCGGCGTTGTTCTTGCCCAGGCCGTCCTCCATGCGCTGGATCGCGGCGTCGTCCATGTAGCGCTCCATGATTTCGGCAGGAACTGCCCCGGCCAGAAATTTGTCGATCAAGTCCCGCAGCCGCGCCCAGTCGTTCTCGTCGAACTGCGCGAACCCCTTAAAAATGGACTTTGCCAGGGCGTTGTCGCCCTGCATGATACTGTCCACGATCCCGCCCAGGGCGTCGTCCGTATTCACGAACATTTCACCCTGGCCCGTGGTGAGCCAGCCGTAGTCTACATTGTAGGCGCTGCAAATTTGCCGGGCGGTGCGATCTGTGATGTTTCGCGTGCCAGCCTCATAGTTAGAGATCGCAAAGCGGGAGACGCCGATCTTTTCGGCCATTTCTGCCTGGGTCAAATTAAGGGCTTTTCGCAGCTGAATAAGTCTTTCGTGCATTTGTTATCACCTCCTGAATAATATTATAGCTGTTTATGTTTTCAAAGTCAACACAAAAAGAAAGAATGTTTGCAAGTATTTTCAAAGAAAACTATAATATTTTCAAAGGAACAGGAGGCCACGACGATGAACAGAACGCCGACGCCGGGCTATATTGCGCCGATCCCGCCCAAAAAGGACGGCAACAGAGAGCTGGCCGCACAGGTACACCACCGCCAGGCCGACCTGTACCGCTACGACATGGAAACGGAGGGCGCACGCATCCATGTTGAGGTATGGCTGCACGAGGAAATCACCCCGCCGCAGTCCGCCGAAATATTCCTGGCAATGGAAGAACTACGCCGGGCCGTATGGCGCGCCACAAAAGAGGCCCAGCGGATCACCCAGGCGGCCCAGTAGCCGCCGCAAGTATAGGAGGACAAACCCATGAAAGAAGAAACCGCCCGCGCACTGACTTTGGCAGCGTGCGCGCTCCAGGCGTATGCCCTGGCAAAGAGTTTTAAGCGGGAAGTGATCGACACCTACCGCAACCCACCCAAAGAGGACGACGCCCAAGGCCTGGAGATTATGGCCCGGGATTCGCTCAAAGGCTACCCGCTGAACAGCCCGGCCAGAATGAAAGAACGCTACGACGTGGACGCCCAGGACGTGCTGGCCGTGCTGCACAAGCCGGACGGCGCACCGCTGCCGCTGAATGAAGCCTGGAACGTGCTGGAATCCGTCCAGACGCTGATCGAGAAAAAGGCCAGCGAAACGGCCCGCACCCAGACCGTGGCCGACATTACCCTGTAAAACAAAGAACTGGCGCAGCCACCAGGCCACGCCAGCAGAGAACGGGATCAATTATTGTATTCGTCGATAAGGCCAGCTACGGCGTCGTTATAGGCGACGATAAGCTCCCGTTCATCCTGCGGAATCCCGCGCGCCTGTAAAAGCAGGAGTGCCAGATCGTGCAGGATTTTCTCCTGCGGCACGTTGAGTGCAAAGCTCTGCATATATTTTCACCCCCTTTCGCGGTGGCCGGGGCGTTTGCTCCACCCCGGCCACATTCTTATTTTTAGCCATTCCCTAACCTCTTTTCTGTATTTCTCCTATGGAGGCCCCAGGCGTTGCAGCGCCTGGGGTTTTCTTTTTTTGTAGGATAACACGAAAGTAGGAAAAACAAAACAAAAGAAAGAGACAACGAAAACAGCAAAATGTGGCATAGTAAACATATACAAGAGGGCTAGATTGTGCAACACGCCGAAATGTTTACAAAGCAAACAAAACAGCTTGATTTTGTTTTCAAAGTGATGTATACTGTTTACAGTGAAAACAAGCAAGGACGTTTCAAGGTGGGTATCTACTGACAAGGAGAACCGCCAACAGTGAAAAAACAACGAAACAACGAAAAAGGAGAACACCATGAAAAACATTGAAGTAACCTACGACGCGCTGATCTGCGAGAACGGAACCTATGAACAGGGCGAAGCCGCCTTTATCCTGCCCATGACCGACGAGCTGGCCGCCCTGGAGCGCGACCTGCTAAACCTTGTGAACGGCTCCAGAATCAAGCGGGCCAGAGATCGTGGCCTCCTGCGCTGCGCTGCTGCCACGCTGCACAAGGTACGCCGCCAGCTGCTGGACGACGCAGACCGCGTCGCGCTCTGTGAGCGCTGCATGAACCCGCACGTTTTGAAAGACCAGGACGAGCTGGACGACGTGTGCGCCCAGTGCCCACTGGAAAAGACGGCGGGCTGATATGCCAGCACGCGACAGCTACATGGACGGCGGCAAGCCCGCCCGGTCTGCCGTCCCGCAACAGATGGATATACCAGGCTTTGGCGGGCGCTACTACATCCGCATAGACGGTACGGTATGGCGGCGCTGGAAACATAAAGACGAACAGCTGCAAGGCCAGAGGCACGGCAGCGGCTGGGCCTACACCCTGCGCACGCCGGACGGCAGAACCGTAACAAAACCAGCGGGCAGCCTCATGCGGGCGGCGTATTTCCGAAATTTGCCGCCCGGCACTGTGCTGGAGCATAAGGACGGATCGGGCAGGAACTACGCCTACTGGAACCTCCGCCCGGTGACGCGCCGCCAGAAAGGGCTGAACAGCTACCGCCGCCACGACGCGGACACGGTGGTAAAAATCGACCCACGAACGGACGAGGTTATAGCCATATACCGCAGCAGCTACGCCGCAGCAGCGGCGACGAACTGCGCAGCTACAACGATCCGCCGCGCCTGTAACGAAAAAAACAAAAACCGTCCCGGCATAGCGCCGGACGGCTACCGCTACTGCTGGGAAAGGAGGCTGGATAAATGAAAAGACAACTGCGCGCCCTGCTGGCGCTGCTGGCCGTGTTGGCAGTAGACGCGGCGTTCTGGGCGCTGATCTGGTGGGCAGTGCAGCAGCTGCGCAGCGTGGCCTGTCTGCTGGCCGTAATGATCGCCGCCGTCTGGGCGGCATAACCAAAAATAGGAGGACACCGCAATGACAAAGGAAAATCAAGAGAAGATCAAGGAACTACTGAAAAAAGCCGAGGAATGGAACGCCAGAGGGATAAACCCGGAGATCGACGACGGCACGGCCTGGGCGCTGCTGAAAGCCGGAAGTGTTTACATGATAAGCGACGGCCAGCGCTTTTGGGAGCATCCCCGCTTGATCCTGGAGTTTGACCTGTTCGCGGGCGACATTGTGACGCGGCGTTATTATCTGCGCAATATTCCAAGGCTGCCGCGTGCCTCTATCGCTGCGTCGAAAATCCGCAACTGTGTTGCGGGCGCAGGACTGCCGCAGTATTTCAAAATCTACGAAACTGTGATTTTTGACCACACCCGCCACGACGCCCAGGGGCGCACCTGGCGAGAAGTGATCCGGGGCGACTACCGCGAATACCAGCAGGAACAGGAGGCGACGGCAAAATGACGAATTTCGCGCAGCGCCTCCGCGTTCCTGCCCGCCAGCAGGAACAGCCCGCCACGTTCGCGGTGCTTTTCTACGAGATCACCCACGGCGCAAAGAACGAAAAGACCATGCCCGGCTATATGCTGGAGAACGGCGTGGAGCTGGCGGACTGGCTCACGATCACAGCAGACGGCCACCGCCTCCACCTGGCAATCGACGACTACCTGGGCATGATCCAGGGCCAGCGCCCAGACTGCCGCGCCTACACAGCCATGGGCAAAAAGGACGAGCCGGGCCACTTTGCCCTGGCTCACGTCATCGCCTGGGGAGAGCCGGACGAACACCACGCGCAGCTCATGCAGCTGTACACACTGCACACAGGCCGCACGCCCACCACCCTACCCAGTACCGCCACGCCCTGCCGCGACAGCGGCGGCAACATGGCGGGCTGGTATGACAAAAACGAAAGGAGCAACGAATGAACAAGCGCGAAATCGTGCAAGCCACGGTGCGGGACTTTTCCCGCCTGTCCTACGAGGCGCAGCAGTTTGTCCTGGGCTACATGGTAGCCCGCGCCAACTGTACCGCCAACACCACCCCGGCGGATCAGCCGGAACAGAAAAAGCCCGCATAATGCGGGCGGAGGTATCAACAATGCAAGGCTTAAATGTTGAAAAGCTCTATAAAACCCTGGCGCACATCCTGGCAGACCGTGAGGGCTGCCGCGTGTCCGTTGACGTGCAGCCGATCCAGGCCGCGCGCAGCGCATGAGGCCGTACTGGCAGCGAAACCAGGACAGCAAAGCCTGGCTTCGCCGCTGGGAGGAAAAGCGCCGCCGCGCATTTGACGGCGGCCAGATCGACCACAGCAAGGACAAGAGCGCACCATGGAGCCACCCGGCACACTATGGCTACCTTGTGCCGCTGACAGGCGCAGCCCTGGAGGTATACAAGGGCTGGAAAATCCGCACGGGCAACACCGAAACGTCCGACGCGGTGCGCTGGGCCTTTGAGGACTGGTACATAGGATTCTGCCGGAACGAAATGAAAAAGACGGCGACCAGAGCAAAGGCCACCGACAGTTACATGGAATATAGGCAAAAACAGAACAAAAAACGGGCCAGTGTCTAACGGCTTGACAACCGACACTGGCCCAACATCATAAGGGCGGACACAGCGCGGGAACGCTGCGGCCTACTAAAAATATAGCACGGTAGCGCCACCACGTCAACCGAAAAACAAGGGGCCGAAAGGCCCCTATAACGCCCTTGTGATAGGTACTAATGTTTCGACGAAAGGCAGCTATCACACTATGGCAAGAAAAGCAGCACAGCCCAGGCTGGGGGCTGGGGGCGCAGCGCCCCAGAATGGCAGACAAGCCGCCCGGCAGAACCTGGCCGCAGCCACAACGGAAAAGGGCGGCGCGGCAGAGCAGAACCTCACCACCGCCCAGGGCTTGCTCCCTATCCAGCCAAAGAAACAGAAAGGCCACCGCCCATCTGCCGGGAAGTGGCAGCCCTACGACTACGAGAGCGCCTACGAGCTGCCCCTGGATCAGCTGACAGAGCAACAAGTCCAGGAAATGATAGACCGGGAGCGCCGCGTCGTCTATGCGACTAAAACCGTAAAGCACGGCCACCAGTTTGACGTCGAGATTTTCCCGGACTTTACCCACCTACCCGGAACCCTGCCGAAAGACCGCAGCAACCGAGAGGCCCAGCGAAACCTCAATGACCGAAACAGCCGCAAAGAGTGTGAGCGCCGGATCAATGAGAATTTCGGCCCAGATGATTACTGGGTGACGCTCACCTGTCTACCCAGGGAAGAACCGCAAACAATGGAGGACGCCCTCCGCCTATTCCAGAACTACATAAAGCGCATAAACTACCGCCGCAAAAAACGCGGCCTGGAGCCAGCGCGCTATGTGTACGTCACAGACTGGACAAAGAACGGACGCCGCGTCCGCACACACTACCACCTGGTACTGGACGGCGGGCTGCCTATGGACGAGGTTATAGAACTTTGGGGCCTGGGCAGAAAAAACACTGTTGAATACCTCACCCTGGACGAGCGCGGCCTCTCCGGCCTGGCCTACTACATCACGAAACCGCACGCCAGCGACACCGAGGACATAAAACACAAGAAACGCTGGACGGCCTCCAAAAATCTGCGCCGCCCGGTGGAACACAAGAACCATCAAGCCTTTGGCCGCCGCAAGGTCGAGGCCCTGGCGAAAGCCCCGGCGGATATGTTCGCCACGATGGAAAAGAAATACCCGCTTTATTGGTGCGAGGCCGCAGAGGCCCGCCACAATGGTATAAACGGCTATTTCTACCTCCGCGCCGTGCTGCGCGAACGCTGCCAGCCGGGCGACCTGGTGACGATCACGGGCAAGCCGGAACTGCTGGAACGGCTGCCAGACGTGATCCAACGCAAGCTGGCAAAATACCGCCGTTTCGCCGTCGTGTCCGTGGACTACACCGCGCCCGGCTGGGAAACTGCCGTATTGCAGCCGATAGGAACAAAGGACAGGATAGCGTGTCCGGCCCGCGCCTGTATTGTGAACTAAACAGAGGTTTTTACACTCAAAAAAGCGGAAAAATGAGCCGAAAGGAGCCGAAAACAAACAATGCGCCAACAATGCGAGAAGCGAACGGAGGACGGAGAACAGGAGGTCGTGATCCAGTGGGCCGCGTTTATGTCTCCCGCCCACCCGGAACTGCTGAACCTCTATCACGTCCCCAACGAGGGTAAGCGCAGCAAGGCAGAGGCGGCCCGCCAGCAACGCCTGGGACTGCGGCCCGGCGTCCCCGATCTGATCCTGGACAGCCCGAAAGGCATATACCACGGCCTCCGCGTCGAAATGAAAGTAAAGCCGAACAAAACCACCGCAGCCCAGGAGAAATGGCTGGAACGCCTGGCCCGCGCGGGCTATTTCGTGGCCGTCTGCTACTCTGCCCAGGAGGCAATCGAAACCATAGACGCCTACATAAAGCTGCGCCCCGGTCAAACACACCCGAAAGAGCAAAGGAGGACAGAAACGTGAAAATTATTGCAATCATGGCCCAGAAAGGCGGCACGGGCAAAACCACCACGGCCACCACGCTTGCTTATGACCTGGCCCAGCTGGACGGCCCGGTGCTGCTGATCGACGCCGACCAACAGGGCAACGCCTCCCAGATCATGGGAGCATACGACCCCACCGCCTGGGGCGTGGAGAAGCTGCTGGAGCCGGGCACAGACGCCGCCAGCGTGGACGACCTCAAACAAACCCGCGAATGGCAGCCAAAGAAAAAGGCCCCGGCGGTGCGCGTGGACGTTGTGGCGGCCTCTGCGGCCCTCATGGACGCAAACATGGACGTGGCCGCCGACACTGTAAACGACCAGGTACACCGCCTCCAGGAGCGCCTGGCCGCCGTCTCCGACGTCTACAAGTACGCCGTCATAGATTGCGGTCTCCTGCTGGACATGGCCGCATTAAATGCCCTGGTAGCCGCAGACCTCTGGATCGTCCCCGTTAAGCCCGGCGGGTTTGAGGTGGACGGCCTCCTGCGCGTCCGTGAACAGCTGGAGGAACTGCGGCAGCTAAACGACGGCCTGGAACTGTGGGTGCTGCCTGTTATGTTTGGCAAGAGTAACGCCCACAAGGCCGTCATGGCTCATTTACGCAGCCTGGGCCACCGCGTCACACTGGCGACGATCCGCCGCTCTGTGATCGCAGAATCCTACACGGCGGCGGCTCTGCCGCTGCCTGTATACAGCCCGCGCTGCGGCGTGGCGAAAGACTACGAGGCCCTGGCCTATGAGGTCATGGCCTGGAACGATGAAAGCGAGGTTAAAGCATGACAGGGCGCAGCATTTTGGACGGGCTGAACACCGCCAGCAAGGCGGGCGTAAAGGCTACCCCGTCCGCACGTTTCCGCACGAAAGAAATTGACATTGACAATATATACCGCAACGAATTGAACCAGTACAGCCTGGACGACGTGGACAACCTGGCGCGGGCTATTCTGGTAGCGGGACGCCTCTACCACAACCTGGTCGTGGTCTATGACCCAGACCAGGACGCACAGAGGGACTACAGGCTGGTATCTGGTGAGCGCCGCCTCCTGGCCCTCCACAAACTGGTGGACGCGGGCCACCCGGAGTATAAAACCGTCACCTGTCAAGTGATCCCGAAAGGCAGCCAAGCGGAGGAACGCCTGGCCGTGATCCTGGCGAACACACAGCGGAACAAAACAGCAGCGGATCGCGTCCAGGAGTACGAGAACCTAAAACAAGCGCTGGAGGAAATGAGAGCCGCCGGGGTCGATTTTTACGGGCGCAATCTGACCGAGGGCAAGCTCCGCGACCACATGGCCGCGATCATGGACGAGGCCGACGGCACACTGGCCGCCCTGGAGAAGATAAGCAACAGCCTAACCCCGGAACTGCGCCAGCTCATGGAGGACGGCAAGCTGAACTTTACAACCGCCACCGCTGCGGCGGCCCTCTCCCTGGACGCCCAGGCCCAGCTGGCGCAGCAGAACGCCGCCAAGGGAGAGGACAAGCCGATCACAAAGAAGGACGTGGCAAAGGCCCGCGCCACGTCTGCCCGCGAATACCTCCGCTCGGAGTACGCCGCCCGCCCCTGTGAGTGCGACAACAGCCACAACTGCGACAACGTGGACAACCTGGTAAGCTTTTACCGCGACGGCGCGACGTCCGGCTGTGCTGGCTGCTGTGCCTGGTGCAAGGAGCGCACCAGCTGCCCGAAATGCTGCGCAGAGGTAGCAGCGGGCAGCCAGAGCGACGCAGACACCCCCCTGCACGGCGCGCCGGACAGAATCCAGCCGCCTACAAGCCAGACCGCAGAAAACGCCGCAGAGGACGCGACAGCGGCTGCTGCACCCTTTGCCGACGACGCCCACCCGGAACACGCCGCGACCATGTGCTACTCCTGCCTCCACTGGGACGAGTGCAGCGAGAAATCCGACAGGGTGCTGTCCTGCGACAAATACGAGAACCCCGCCGAAAAGCGCACGCCACTGGCCCCGGCGGGCGAGGTCACGACCACCCAGGCCGACGCCGCCCACACGCTGCGCACCGACGAGGAACTGGTAAAAGTCTTATACGCCGCCCTGGGAACGCTGGAATACCAGGGCCAGATCAACGAACTGGAGGCCCGGCGGCTCCACTCTCTGCTGGCGGCAATGCACCGCCGCTGGATTAACACGGGCTGCTGGAAACCCTACGGCGCAGCAGAGGAACAGGACGAAAAGGAAAGGAGAAAAAGCCAAGATGTCAATAGTTGACATTCACGCCCCGGCGGGCGACGGCTACGGCGTAATTTACGCCGACCCGCCATGGAGCTACCGCCAGCAGGGCAACGGCGCAGCGGCGCGCCACTATCCCACCATGACGCCGGACGAAATAAAGGCCCTGCCCGTCCAGACCCTGGCCGCCAAGGATTGCGCCCTCTTGATGTGGGCCACGTTCCCGAACCTCCAGCAAGCCCTGGACACGATCCGCGCCTGGGGCTTTGAATACAAAACCCTGGCATTTTGCTGGATAAAGAAAAATAAGAGATCGGGGGGGGAGATTTTTGGGGTTTAGGCAGTTACACCCGCCAAAATGCGGAGGTTTGCCTCCTGGCCGTCAAGGGCCACCCGCGCGTAGTAAGCCACAGCGTACACAGCGTTATACAATCCCCGATCCGGCAACACAGCCAGAAACCGCCAGAGGCGCGGGACAGGATCGTGCAGCTATTTGGCGATCAGCGCCGCCTGGAGCTGTTCGCGCGCGAAACCGTGCCAGGCTGGGACGCCTGGGGAAACGAGGTGCAATAAATGGCAATCAGTAAAAAGACCCGCCAGGCAGTATATGAAAAATTTCAAGGCCGCTGCGCCTACTGTGGCCGGGAAATTGCGTACAAGGATATGCAAGTAGACCATTTCAAGCCGCAGCGGGCCTGGAATAAAGAAGAATCGGGAACCGACGAAATAAACAACCTTATGCCGTCCTGCAGAATGTGTAACCACTACAAACGCGCACATAGTCTGGAGACGTTCCGCCGCTACATTGCGGAAATCCCGCGCAAGCTGCGAGAAAACTATATTTTCAAGGTGGGCGTCGTCTATGGCAATGTACAGACCGACGAGAAAGAGATCAAGTTTTATTTCGAGGGGGTGCAAGACAATGACACAGCCCTGTTATAAATGCCCGGATCGCTGCCAAAACTGCCACGCCAGCTGCGAAAAATACGCCGCTTTCCGCGCAGAGCTTGACAAGCGGCGCGAATATAACAAGCAATTCCAGCCCATAGACCCCATGCCCTACTCCCACGAAATGGAGAAGAAAAACCGCCGCAGAAAGTACAAAGGGGGCAGCCAATGAACAAACCTACGAATGAGTATATAATGGCTATAAAACCCGAATGGGTGGCGCTGATTGAGAGCAAGGAGAAAACGCTGGAGATCAGACGCACCGCGCCGTACATTTCCCCGCCCGTGTCAGAAAACAACCCCATAGACGTATGGGTGTACGAGACGAAAAGCAACGGCGTGCGCGGCCAGGTCGTGGGCCGTTTCCTCTGCTGCAATATACGCACCTTTGACGCACACCGCGACGATCTGCTGCTGCGGCGCGCCGCCCGCGTCCCGTGGGAAAAGCTCAAAGAATACCAGGGCGACCACACGCGCCTGTACGCCTGGGACATTACCTACTACAAAAAGCTGGCCGTCCCGCTGCCGCTGTCCGCCCTGGGCTGCAATTTCGCCCCGCAAAGCTGGTGCAAGCGAAAGGAGAAAAAGGCATGAAAGAGAAAACCCGCTATTTTTACGGAACGATCCACGCAGAACGCGCCACGAATGAATGGCAGCGAAAAAACGCCCTGCCCGCCAGGTATGACACAGCCACCCCGGCGGAACAGGCCAAAATGCGCGAATACTACAACGTGACGGACGACGAGTGCGAGGAAATGCGCAAAATTTACGCCGCTTTTCCGCCGCACCTGGTCGTCACAAAGTCCGGCTGGCAAACCCCGGACGAGTGGCTGGTAGTAGCCTGGACGAAAGAACAGGACGAGGCCGTGCGCGAGGCAATCTGGCTGCTGGAACAGCTGGGCGGGGCCTATGAGGGCTACCGCGAGAAATTCCTGGAGGACTGGGCAAAAGAACAGTATGACCCCTGGGGCTGCTGGACTATCCCGGACTGCCTCGTGGAGATTGAGGGCGAAATGGTACGCACAAAAGCCCCGGCGGATCAGCAGGACGTCCCGCCGGACGAGCCGCTGCCGTTCGACCTGGAAGAAATGGAGGGCAAAAACCATGCTGCAAAAAGTGATCGCTCTTGATTTTGACGGCACGCTCTGCGAAAGGGCCTGGCCTGGTATCGGCGCGCCAAAGTGGCCCATAATCCGCGCCGCCCTGGAGGAACAGCGACAGGGCGCGCTGCTGATCCTCTGGACGACCAGGGAGGGCGAGGCACTGGACGAGGCCCTGACCTGGTGCAAGGACGTGGGCCTCAACCTGGACGGCGTGAACACCTCCGCACAATCCTGGAAAGACGCCTACCAGAACGACCCGCGCAAGATCGGGGCCACCGAATACTGGGACGACAGGGCCGTGGACGTGGCGATCATTGAAGCGCGGCAAATGCTCAAAGAGGAAACACGCCGCCGCCAGGCTGCCTGGAATACGGCAAAGAGAGCCTACCAGGCCGCCCGCTGGCCCTGGCAGCGCTGGCAGCTCAAAAGAGAGGCCCGGCGCGCGTGCTGCGACTACCTGGACGTCTACATAGCCCAGCGCAATGCAGAGGCGCACAAGATCTGCGAGGCCGCCCGCGCAGCCTATGAGAAAGCCTACGCCAAAAGGAGCGCCGAATGATCGAAGCAAACACAATTAACAGCATGGATTGTTTGGACGGCCTGGCACAAATGCCGGACGGCTGCGCAAAGCTCATTGTAGCCGACCCGCCCTATTTTATGGGCTTAACACACAACGGGCAGCACGGCCAATTTAATGACCTGGCCGTGGCTAAGCCGTTCTACAGGCAGCTGGCCCAGCAGCTGCGCCGAATCCTCAACGATCACGGCGAATTTTATATTTTTATGGACTGGCGCGGCTGCGCGTTCTACTATCCAATTTTTGCTGAATATCTGCCCGTGAAAAATATGATCGTCTGGGACAAAATGAGCGGCCCCGGAAATTTCTACAATAGCAGTCACGAGTTTATCCTCTACGGCTGCATAGACCCGCAGACAAAAAAACACGCCCGCAACGTCTGGACAGAGCGCGGTTTTACGTCCGGCAGCATACAGACAGACGGCGAGAAAATCCACCCGTCCCAGAAACCCATAGCGCTGATCCAGCGCATTATCACGGACGCCAGCGTGCCGGGCGATCTTGTGGTAGACCCGTTCGCGGGCAGCTGCACAACCGCCGTGGCCTGTATCAGAACGGGCCGCCGTTATGTGTGCTTTGAGGTGTCCGAAACCTACGCAGCGGCAGGCCAGGCCCGCGTGGATAAGCTCCTGGCAGAGCGCCAGGCCAGAAACACAAAAAAATGAGCCGCCAGCGCGGCTGAAAGGGCAGCAAATGGAGACATACACCGAAAAAGCAATAAAAGCCATTGCAACGGGCAACGCCCCGGCGGAACAGGCAGCCCTGGAGGCCGTGATCGCGGAGGCCGTGAAAAAGGCGGTAAAGGAGACGCGCCGCCAGGATCAGCAGCAAGCGCTCCATAATACCGCGCTACTTATGGAGAACTACCGCGCCCTAAAAGGCTACGAGGGCCGCGCCGTGGACAGCGCCGACGCTGCCAGGCTCCAGGGCGCAGAAATCCAGGGCGAGGCGTGGCTCCGCTCTATCCGCAAGAATAAGGCCCGCACCGCTGTTATGTTGGCCCACCTGGACGCCGCCCTGGACGAGCTGGAAAAGGAAACCCGCCAAAAGGGCCGCGCCTATATGTTCGACGCCTACCGCTTGCGCTACATGGAGGGCTTGACCGCCGAAGAAGTGGCCGAAAAGCTCAACACCGGGAAGAACAGCCCGGCCCGCTGGTGCAAGCAATTAAACGAACGCCTGGCCGTCCTCCTGTTTGGAGTGGACGGCTTGCGCCGCTGGTAAAGGAGGAAACGATGAAAGCATACCGCAAAAAGGATTTACACCGCAGCAAAGACCCAGGCAGAATGGCCCAGGCCGTGGCCGTTGTGGCTGCCTACCAGGCAATCGAAGAAACCACCGGGACGACAAACGCACGGCTGAAAGCCCAGGCGATCACCGACACGGGCGCAATCCTGTACGCGCTTGTGCCGCTGCATATCGCCCAGCAGTGCGTAGAGAAGTGGCACGCCCTCCAGCAGCGCGTCGAGGCTGCACAGCAGAAACCAACGGGCCAGGAGCTGGAGGCGTGGCACGACGAGGCAGAACAGGAACACGTCCACCCGACCAGGAAATAACCAATACACCGCAAAAACACCACAAAACCCAGAACTACACAAGCCCCGGCGGATACCCATAGAACCAAAAAGCCGACGCTTTGGGCCTATCACAGATAGTCCAAAAGCGCCTACGCGGGAAAGTTTGGGGAAAACCTGGGGTTTTACTGGTGGCCCATCCGTGGTAAGCTGGTAGCGTGGACAAGCAGGAACGCCGGGCAGAAATGCCCGGCGCTTTGTTGTTTGTGCGCCCTCCTATAACAGCGGCCAGGGTGAGCCATAACGCCCTGGCCTATATGTGAGGCGGGGGCCAGAGGAACCAGGAGGCGCGGATCATGCTGCTAAAATACTGCCGTTGTGGCGCTATCATACCAGCAGACCGCCAGCGCTGCGCGCGGTGCGAACAGCTGCACCAGAGCCGCCACACGGCATACAATGCCCAGTGTCGCAGCCAGAAAGCCGCAGCCTTTTATGTGTCCAGGGAATGGCGGACAATCCGTCCTGTAATTATATCTATATACGACGGGATAGATATATGGGCGTTTTACGAGTGCGACCAGCTGCTGGCCGCCGACGAAGTCCACCACGTCGAAGAACTGGACACAGCCTGGGATCGCCGTCTTGATCCCTTTAACCTGTTTCCTTTGGCCCACGCCTCACATACAGCGATCACGGCTGCGTACAAGCGCAGCCCCGCCAGCATGAGGGCGACACAGCGCAAGCTGCTGGAGCTGCGAAAGCGCTACTTTGAGAGCAAGGGGGGCTATGAAAAAGTTTTGGAGCGGGCCGGATTAGTCGCCCCTCCCTAGACTTTGGAGAAAACTCCCCACCAAAAACTCCCCCAAGGGCGCTTTTGCGGGCGTCCATGCAACAAAAACACAAAAAGGAGGCCCCACACATGGCCGGAAAACGACAACCGACGGCCCTTGTGGTGGCGAAAGGCAAGAAGCACTTAACAAAGGCCGAAATCAAAGACCGCGAAAACCGGGAACTGATCGCAGCGGCGGACAATATCGCGCCGCCGTCATGGCTGAAACCAGACCAGAAGAAGCGGTTCAACACCCTGGCTGCAGAACTGCTGAAAATGGGCATTTTCGCAAACGTGGATTGCGAGGCCCTGGGCCGCCTGGTCGTGGCCGAACAGCAGTATGTGCAGATCACCGAGGAACTGGACAAGCAGCCAATCACCTACAAGCGGAGAATCCCACGAAAGCCGACTCCGGCAGACAACCCGGACGAGATCATAGACGGGTTTATATGGGACGAGGCGCTGATAGTGAACCAGGAACGGAACGACCTGTTGATCCAGCAGGACAGAGCCTGGAAACAGTGCAGACAAGGCGCTGCGGACTTTGGCCTGTCCGTCGCCCAGCGCTGCCGGATCGTGGCCCCCACCGCCAAGGAGGCCGCCAAAACAAACAAGTTTGAAAAATTCCGAAAGGAAAAGGCCCCGGAGGAATGAAAAAGGCCGTAAAAGACCGCACAACACAGTATGCCCTGGACGTTTTGGCGGGCCGGATCGTGGCCGGGGAGCTTGTGCGGATGGCTTGCCAGCGTCACCTGGACGATCTGGAGCGCGCCAAGCTGGCCCCGTTCCGCTATTATTTCGACGTGGAAGCCGCAAACGACATACTGGAGTTTGCGGAAACCCTCACAATAGCAGAGGGCGAGGAACGGCAGCGCGTCCACCTCTACCCATTCCAGTGCTTTATCCTGGGCAGCCTCAACGGCTGGCGAATCAAAGGAAAGGGCCACAGACGCTTTAGAACCTCCTATGTGCAGCTGGGCCGCCAGAACGGCAAGAGCTTTCTAAACGGCATACTGGCCGCCTATTATGGCAATTTCACGGCCTACCAGTACCCGCAAATCTACTGCGCGGCCACCAAACAAGACCAGGCCAATATCGTTTTTGGGGAAGTCGTAAAGTTTATCCGCAGCGACGACGACCTGGCCGAGCTTTTCAAAGTCCACGAACATAACCACACGATTGAGTGTTTGCTCACGCACGGCGAAATCAAGGCAATTTCCGGCGACACAAAGAGCCTGGACGGCCACCGCCCCTACCTGGGGATTGTGGACGAATACCACGCCCACCGCACGAACCAGATGTACAAACTACTGGAGGGCGGCATAAAGAAAGTAAAATCTGCCCTTATTTCGGTTATTACTACGGCTGGTTTCGACCAAAAATCGCCCTGTTTTGCCCTGTATGAGCATTGTAAAGCCATTTTGCGCGGTGGGGCGTCCATTGACACACAATTCTGCTATATCGCAGAAATGGACGAAAAGGACGACCTCTGGACGCCACAAAACTGGCTGAAAGCAAACCCCGCCCTGGCCTACGACCCGGACGCGCTGGAGAATCTGATCCCGATAGCCGACGCAGCCCGCCAGATGGGCGGCGAGGATTTGCGCGATTTTCTGGTAAAGCAGTTAAACAGATGGGTGCAATGGTCGAACCGCGTCTACATCCAGGACATGGAGAAGTGGCGCGCGGGCCGCAGTGACAGAACCCTGGCCGACTTTAAGGGCAGCCGCTGTTTTGTAGGGCTTGACCTGTCCAGCGGCGGCGACTTAACAACCGTCGTTATTCTGATCCCCTATCTGGTGGACGGGGTGCGCAAGTATTTTATCCATAGCCACAGCTTTATCCCGGCGCAGCGCCTCCAGCAGCACGTCCAGAGCGACAACGCGCCATACGACAAATGGGTGGAGGACGGCCTGGTAACAGTAACCCACACAATGGGCGGCATAAAAACCGACTATAAATATATTTTAACCTACCTATCCGTACTGGTAGACCTCTACGGCCTAAAAATCAGTATGGTGTGCTACGACCCGCACAACGCCAGCGCGTTTCTGTCCGATCTGGAGGCCCAGGGCTGGCCGTGCCTGGATATTATCCAGAGCGCCCGCAGCTTGTCCGACGCAACGGAAGATTTTCGTCTGGAAATCTACGCCGGGAACGTGGAGTATAACCACGACGAGGAACTGCTGACCTGGAGCATTGCAAACGCCAAGACCATAGCGAACAACTACGGCGAGACAAAGATCGACAAGGAAATGCAGACCGAGCGCATAGACCCGGTGGACGCCGTGATCGACGCCTGGAAAGTGGCAATGTGCGGCAACGACACCATAACGGGCGACGAGGCGCTGGAGGCGTGGCTGGAAATGTACAACGAACACATAGCAAAAACGGGGACGACAAAATGAACTTTTTTCAATGGTTTATTAAAAGCATGACGGGGTATTTTTCCAGGGCTGCACCGCCCGGCCCAGAACCTCCGCAGCTGCCCGCCGTGGCTGCTGCGCCGGAGGAACAGCCGGAGACGATCACGGCCACGGCCAAGGACGTGCAGCCCGCACCCAGGGCAGCAAGCAACGGCTGGGAACACCTGGGCAGCACAAAGTTTTTGCAATGGCTGGGCCTGGGCAGAGACAAGCCGAAAGCCGTAGAGAATGTAACGTATTTTACCTGTCTCAAACTGCTGTCTGAAACTATGGCGAAAATGCCGATCAAGGTCTACACCTACGACGACGGCGGCCCGCTGGAAGCAAACCCCGCCGACGACAGGCTGGCCTACCTCCTGGACGTGCGGCCCAATCCGCTTATGACGCCGACCACGTTCTGGACGGCGGTAGAAAATAACCGCAACCACTACGGCAACGCCTATGTGTATATCCGGCGTAAATTCCTGCACCAGAAATACGGCGGACAGATTGAGCTGCAAGACCTCTGGATCATGCCGTCCAGCTGTGTGCGCGTCGTAATCGACGACGCGGGCGTATTTGCTGGAGCTGGCCGCCTCTGGTACGTCTACTCCGACCAGTACACCGGGCAGCAATACGTTTTCAGCTCCGACGACGTGCTGCACTTTAAGACCTCCCACACCTTTAACGGCCTGGTGGGCGAAAGTGTCCAGGCGATCCTGGCCTCTACCGTCCAGGGGCAGCAAGCGTCCCAGGATTTTCTCAACGATTTGTACGAGAACGGGCTGACGGCCCGCGCCGTGCTGGAATACACGGGCGACTTGTCCGCAGCCGGACAGACAAAGCTGCGAGAATCGTTTGAACAGATGGGAAACGGCCCGGCAAATGCTGGCCGCATCCTGCCTGTCCCGCTGGGCTTTAAGCTCACGCCTATGGACATAAAGCTGACCGACGCCCAGTATCTGGAGCTGAAAAAGTACGGCGCGCTGCAACTGGCCGCCGCCTTTGGCATTAAGCCAAACCAGCTGAACGACTACGAGCGCGGCAGCTATGCCAACAGTGAACAGCAGACAATCGCTTTCCAGGTTGAAACCATGCAGTACACGATCAAGCAGTACGAGGAAGAAATGGCCTATAAACTGCTGGATGGCCCAGCGGATCGCCGCCGCGTGAAGTTTAACGAAAAAGCCCTGCTGCGCACAGACAGCAAAACACAAATGGAAATCTTGAAAACCGCCGTCGAGGGGTCGATCTACTCCCCCAATGAGGCCCGGCGCTATGTGGATAAGCGCGCCGCACCTGGAGGCGATAAGCTGCTGGCAAACGGCGGCATGATCGCTCTGGAACAGATGGGCGCACAGTACGGCGTCGATAAAACCGAGAAAGGAGGCACAGAAAATGCCCCGATTTGACTTTACCGCCCGCGACAGGGACGGAAAGCTGAAAAATTACGGCTACCTGGACATGGAAAACCAGGCAGACGGCCCGGCCACAATGACCTTTTACGGTGACATTGTAGCCACCGAGGGCTGGCGGGAGGATCGCGCGCCGCAGCAGATCGCGGACTTTTTGGCGTCGCTCACCCAGGGCCAACAGATCAACCTGTATTTCAACAGCCCCGGCGGCGACGCCTACGCGGGCGTGGCAATGCACAACATTTTGTCCCGCTGGCAGGGCCACAAGGTGGCATACGTTGACGCAATCGCCGCCAGCGCGGCAACCATGCCGCTTATGGCGTGCGACGAAATCCACCTTGCGGCGGGCGCGGAGGTTATGATCCACGACCCCTGGGCCTGGACGGCGGGCAACGCCGCAGAGCTGCGCGAGGCTGCGGCCAGGCTGGACAAGGTGGGCGACCACTACGCGGATATTTACACAGCCCACGCAGTGGAGGGCGTGACCCGCGACCAGCTGCGCGAGGCCATGCGCGCGGAAACCTGGCTGGACGGCTCTAACATCGGCCAGTATTTCGACGTGATCGTGGACGAAACGGCAGCAGCCGCTCCGGCGGCCTCTGCATCCTACGCACGCTATAAGGCCACGCCACCCGCGCTGCTGGAAAAAGCAGACGCCACCAGACAGGCCCAGGAGGCCGCAGAAAGCGCCACCGCCAAGCGGGCGGAAAACAACACAGCCGACGCGGCGAAAGCCGCCCAGGCACAGCAGAGCCGCGCACAGGCCCTGCTGGCCGATCTTTACCTTTACGGAACCTAAAAAACAAAGCAAAGGAGTACACCATGAACGAAGAAATGCGCAAGAAACTGGCCGAAATCAACGCCACCAAAGCCGAGGTGCGGCAGCTGATCGCAGACGGCAAACTGGACGAGGCAGAGAGCAAAAAGGCAGAGCTGGACGCCCTCCAGCGCGCCTTTAACCTCCTGCTGTCTATGGAGGACGAGGACGAGGCCGCCGCCAAGGCCCAGGCAAAGAAGAAGCAGGAACTGCACGACGAGAAGCAGCCGCCGCTGACCTTTGCCCGGATCGGCCAGGCCGTCGTCAATGCCCTGGGCGCTGCCGTGAGCCGCCGCAAGATGGATGACACCGACCGCCAGATCATCCAGGATGCCATGAAAGAGAACAGCGACCCGGACGGCGGCCTCACTGTTCCCCAGGACATCCAGACCCGGATCAAGGAGCTGCGCCGCAGTGACGACAACCTGGAGCAGTACGTCAACGTCGAACCCGTTAAGACCATGAGCGGCTCCCGCGTCATTGAGAAAGAAGCCGACACCACCGCCTGGCCGGAAATCGACGAGAACGGCGAGTTTACCGAGGTTGAAACGCCGCAGTTTGCAAAAATCGCCTACAAGATCACCAAAAAGGGCGGCAAAATGCTGTGTTCTCTGGAGCTGCTGGCCGACACCGCAGAGAACATCCTGGCCTACCTGATGAAGTGGATCGCCAAAAAGACCCGCGCAACCCGCAACGCTAAGATTTTGGCGTGCGTGGACAAGATCACCACGGGCAAAGAGGTGGCCGTCGCCGACCTGGACAGCTTGAAAGACATTTTCAACGTTATGCTTGATCCGGCCATTGCCGTGTCCAGCGGCGTGTGGACGAACCAGGACGGCTTTAACTGGCTGGACAAGCTCAAAGACAAGGACGGCAACTACGTCATGCAGCCCGACCCCACCAACAAAACCCGCCAGCTGCTGTTTGGTAAGTACGCCGTCCACGTACTCTCCAACAAAGTGCTGAAAACCACCGTGGATGCCAGCAAAAAGACCAACACCTACCCGCTGATCTGCGGCGATTTGTCCGAGGCCGTCACCCTGTTTGATCGTGAGTTTATGACGATTGAAAGCTCCAAGGAAGCGGGCAGCGCATGGGACAAAGACCAGCTGGCCGTCAAGGTGCGTGACCGTTTCGACGTCCAGCCCGTGGACACCGCCGCAATCATCAAGGGCCAGATCACCGTCACTGTGGCGGGCTAAGGCAAAGGAGGGCGCAATCGGTGAAAGATGAAACAAAGGGCCTATTGCTGACACTGGCGAAAGCCTACGCCCGCATAGACTACACTGACGACGACGACGCCCTGCTGCCGCTGCTGATTGAGGCCACCGTCCAGAGCCAGGAGGAACTGATCCCCGGCTTTGACGCCGACAATATGACCGCCCGCCAGCGGCTGCTGGCGATTATGACGGTTAAGAACCTCTACGACAACCGGGAGAAGTACGGCACAGCACAGGATCGTCTGCGTGGGGCCGCATCCTCCCTTTTGGTGTCGGAAATGTACGAGGACAAGGAGGCGACGGCCAGTGTATAGGCGCGTGCGTATTTTCGAGTGCGTCAACGGCGACGGCCCGCGCCGCAGCGAAAAAAAGACCCTAATCTGGACGCCCTGGGCAGATGTGCGAGACAACACCGCCCAGACCCGCGACCAGACCCAGGAAAGGCTCCAGGAGGGCGACCTCTCCCTGGAGCTGCGCCGCTGCGAAATGGCCGACACGATCCGCCGCCACCTGTTCCGGCATGACCGCGCCTACCGCGTGGAGCTGGACGGCGACGAGTACGAGGTAAAAACCGCCGATTTTACCCGAAACGACGGCGGCAAAATCCGCTTTACTGCGTCGTTTACGGCATAGTGTCAACAGTTGACACCCAGGAGGACGGCCCATGCAGATACAGCTGGACGGCGCAGCCCTCAAGGAGCTGGTAGCAGCCCTGGAAGCGGCAGAGGGCGACGACGCCCGCGCCGCTGTGGACAAGCGCATAGTCAAGCGCGGCGCAGATATTGCAAAGCCGGACATGGCCCGGCGAATACCGCGCGCAGCCGATCACAAAAAATCGGGCAGCGCATGGTCTAAGCCCTCCGGCGGCCCGGCTGCCGACAACGTGCCGCAAGAAAACCCGAAAAAATCCGGCGACAGCTACGCGGCCAAGGTGGGCTGGACGCTGGACGACAACAGCGAATATTTTTACATGAAATTTGTAAACTGGGGCACGCTGAAAATGCCGCCCCGCGATTTTGTGGAGCCTACCGCCCAGGCCGTGGAGCCGCAGCTGCAAAAAATCGCGGAAGAAGAATACCAGGCAGAACTGGACAAGCGCCTGGGGAGGTTTGAATAATGGACGTTATCACAGCCGCCTACAAGGCCCTGGAGCCTATCACAGAGCGCGGCGTCAAAGTACAAGAGGGCTGGTATGACGAGCGCTATAAACGCCTCCACGTCACCCTCTGGCCCCTGGCGGAAACGCCGGAGGCTCACAGCGACGACGCGCTGGAAATCGAGACAGCCGGGCTACAGGTGACGATTTTTTCCACAGAGGAGCAAGAAGCCCTGCGGGAAGAAATCAAACAGCTGCTAATCAACGCCGGGGCCTCCTACCAGGGAACCGACCAGCAGCAGACCCGGACCGAGGCGGGCGTCTATATCCGCCCGCTGCGTTTTCTCTTTTATGAAGAAAGGAGCCAAGAATGAGCGAACCCAAAACCACGGTGCGCCACCGCTATTGTGGCCTCCGCGACGTATATGTGGCGAAAGTCACCCAGAACGACACCGAGGGCTACACCGCAGGCACTCCCGTAAAGATGGCCCGCGCGATCAAGGCCAAAATCTCCGACAAATTCACGTCTGAAAAGCTGTACAGCGACGACGGCGTGGAGGGTATGCTCCAGGCGTATGAGGGTACGGACGTGGAGCTGGAAGTCAACACCCTGGCCGCAGCGGATCGCGCCGCCTTTTTCGGCCAGGCGTACCTCAACGGCTTTTTGCTCAAGTCCGCAGAGGATGAAGCGCCGGAGGTGGCCCTGGGCTACCGCGTGCGCCGCTTGAACGGCAAGTTTGATTTTGTTTGGATGTACTGCGGCAGATTTGCCCAGGGCAACGAGGAAAACTACGAAACCGAGGCCGCCAGCAAGACCGCCCAGACCAACACCGTAAAGGGTGAGTTTTACCAGCGCGAAAAAATGGACAAGGTGGACGGCAAAGACGTACACCTCTACGAGGTGCGCGTGGACGAATCCAACCTGGCAACAGAGGACACCGGGGCCGCTGCCGCGATCAAGGCGTGGTTCGGCAAGGTGCAGGAGTACGCCGCGACGGTAGGCGGTTAAAACATAGGAGGGCGTAAAAAAATGGCAAAGCGCAGCATTGTGGTAAATCAGAAACAGTATTTCCTGCCGGATCACATCGACACCCAGGCGTACCTGGATTATTGCGACGTACAGGACGCGCTGGACAGCGCGACGAATTACCGCCGCAAACACTTTGAACAGATGGCCCAGGCCGTCTGTCATGTGTACGGCGATCAGTTTACCCTGGACGACGTGCTGGCCCCTGTATACGGGCTGGAACCGTCGCAAATTCTCACCGAGTTTGCGGCGCTGGAATTTTATGTGATGGAGCGCGTAAACAAGAGCGTGGAGACTATCACGGTAAATTTTACGAAAGAGGCTTGACCCCGGAGGTTGAGCTACAACGCACGGGAGCTTGCAGCACGGCGGAAAACGTGACGGTGCTGCAAGCCCGCCTTTATTGTGACTATATGCGCCGGATCGAGGCGGCGAAAACCTCCGGCCAGGCAGTACGCGAAAATTTGCAGCTGCTGGCCGAATTTTTCAACACCTCCCGGCGGGTTATATACAGCGAAAGCGTGGACGACCTCCTGCTGGCAGCCAAAACGCTGCATTTTGCTATGCAGCAGATCGTCCTGCCAAAATTTGCGGCTTTGTCGCCAGAGCCGCCGGAACCTATCGAAAAATCAATTTTTGACGACTACGACGCGGAACAGGACGCCCAGGCGGGCTATGTGGACGAAACCGCAGACCGCTGGCTGATCTGCAAGCAGAACGTCGAGGCAGTCACACGCCTGGCGATCCGCGTTCTGCGTGAAAGCTACACAGACGCGCAGCGCGAACCGCTGGGCCGTCTGCTGGAGTACGTCGCCTACGAGATCGAACACACCGAAAAATAGCGAGGTGAGCAAAGCATGAGCGCCGGGGCAAACGTCAAGGTATCGGCCAACAGCTCCACATACCAGCAGGCCCTCAAAGCGGCCCGCGACAGTACGAAAGAGCTTGCAAGCCAGTTCAGCCTGGCAAGCACCCAGGCCAAGCTGTTTGGCAGCACCACCGACCAGCTGAAAGCCAAGCAGCAGGAACTAACAGCGAAAATCAAGGCCCAGAAAGAGATCACCAGTCTACACCACACAGAGGTGGAGCGCTTAACCAAAGTGTTGAGCAACCAGAAAAGCCGCCAGCAGGAGCTGGCCACGCAGCTGCAAACCACAAAAGCAGCCTACGAGGCAGAAAAAAAGGCCACGGGCGAGAACAGCGACAGCACCCAGGAGCTGGCAAAACAGGTGAAAGACCTGGAAAGCCAACAGAAAAAGCTGGACAGCCAGATCGGCAGTACCGAGGGCAAGCTCCAAAAGGCTACGATAGCCGAAAACAACAGCCAAAAAGCAACCCTGGAGCTGGAGAAAGCGCTGGAGGACACCAACAAAAAACTGAAAGACGCCGCCCTGGACGAGTTTGCAAAAGGACTTGACAAGGTAACGGACAAGCTGGAAAAAGCCCAGAAAGCGGCCAACGTCGTGTCCGGCGCTGCCGTGGCCGCTGGCACTGCTGCGGTAGCTGCATGGGACGAGGTAGACAACGGCGCGGACAACGTGATAAAAGCCACGGGCGCGACGGGAGAGGCTGCCGAAGCCCTGGAACAGACCTATAAAAACGTGGCGTCCTCTTTTGCTGCGGACTTTGACACGATAGGCTCCACGCTGGGCGAGGTAAACACCCGCTTCGGCTACACGGACGAGGCCGCCGAGGCTTGCACAACTAAGTTTCTGAAATTTTCGGAAATCACAGGAACCGACGCTGTGCAGGCGGTGCAGCTGGTATCGCGCGCGATGGGCGACGCGGGCATAGAGGCGGACGACTACGGCACACTGCTGGATCAGCTGGCCGTGGCCGCCCAGGCGTCCGGCATCAGTGTTGACACCCTCACTTCCTACATAACGAAATACGGCGCGCCAATGCGTGCGCTGGGCTTTGATACGGCGTCCTCTATCGCTATTTTCTCCCAGTGGGAAAAATGCGGCGTAAACACCGAGATTGCGTTCTCTGGCATGAAAAAGGCGATCAGCACCTGGAGCGCAGAGGGCAAAGACGCCCGTGTGGAATTTCAGAAAACGCTGGACGAGATCGCGGCCTGTCCAGATATTGCCAGCGCCACAACGAAAGCCATTGAGGTTTTCGGCACTAAGGCTGGCCCAGACCTGGCCGACGCAATCCAGGGCGGGCGCTTTGAATACTCCCAGTTTTTGGACTTGATCGAAAACAGCGCGGGAACGGTAGAAACCACCTACAACGGCGTGGCCGACAACGCCCAGAACGTGCAGATTGCCATGAACAACTTAAAACTGGCAGGCGCAGAGCTGGGCGACACAATCCAGGAGAGCGCCACCCCAGTTTTGGAGAAAGTAACCGAAATTCTGCGCGACGTGACACAGTGGCTGCAGAACGCCGACGACGACACGAAGCAGAACATAGTCACCGTCGGGCTACTGGTCGCCGCCCTGGCCCCTGCTACTGCTGGCCTCACGGCAATGGTTAAGGGCGTGCGCTCTGGCATTGACGCCTACAAGCTGATCCGCGACGGCATAGGAGCGGCAGCTGGCGCACTGACCGGGGAAACAGCCAAGAAAATCGCAGCCACGGCAGCCACCACGGCGCACACGGTAGCCACAGGCGCGGCCACGGTAGCCCAGAACGGGCTGGCGGCGGCCCAGGGCGCACTAAACGCTGTTATGGCTGCAAATCCTATTCTGTTGGTAGTGGCCGCCCTGGCGGCGCTGGGCGTGGGCCTGGTGCTGGCCTACAATAACTGCGAGGAATTTCGCGCGGGCGTGGACGCGGCCATAGGCAAGGCGAAAGAAGTATTTTCAAATTTTGCCCAGGGTGTGGGCGACGCAATCACAACCGCAAAACAGCACCTGGCCGACCTCAAAGAAAACTGCACCACAAAAATGCAGGAAATCGGCCAGACGATCAGCACGAAATGGAACGAGGCCAAACAGAAAACCACGGAAACCTGGCAGAACATCCAGCAGACTGTGGGAAACAAGCTCCAGAGCGTGCGCGCTGATACCCAGCAGAAACTGGAGAGCGTCAAGCAGACAATGGCAACCGCCCTGCAAAATATGCAGAGCAACACCCAGCAACGCCTGGCAGCGATCCAGCAAGCGTACAGCAGCCACGGCGGCGGCGTGCGCGGCGTGGTAGCGGCCTACATGACGGCGATCCGCCAGAACTACCAGAGCGCCTACGACGCTATAAACAGCATGACCGGGGGCCGCTTTGGCAATATCCTGGACACGATCCGCAGCCGGATGAACTCCGCCCGCGACGCGGTAAGCAACGCAATAAACCAGATCAAGGGCTTTTTCAATTTTTCGTGGAGCCTCCCGCACCTGGCAATGCCGCACCCGCGCGTAAGCGGTAGCTTTTCACTTAACCCGCCCAGCGTGCCGTCCTTTAGTATTGACTGGTACGCCACGGGCGGCATTATGAAAAACCCCACCGCCTTTGGCGTCAACGGCTCCCGCCTCATGGTAGGCGGAGAGGCTGGCGCGGAGGCGATCCTCCCTCTGGCCCCGTTCTATGCGCAGCTGGAGCAAATGCTGGACGACAAAGTAACCGCAGCGCTTAAAGCCATGCGTGTTGTGGTCTACGTCGAGAACAAGCTGGACGGCGACGACCTCACCGCAAAAGTGACCCCGCGCGTTTCCTCTGCCCTGGCCGACGAGGCGGAAAGGATCAGATAATGAAAATTAACGGCGAAAACCTGGCCCGCTACCGCACCACGCAGCTGACCGTCGCTTTCGGCCCGCCACAGGACGGCGCGGGCTATGAGTGGCCGGACAATATGCTGGCCCCGATCAGTGACCCGGCGACGCAGAAATGCGGCACTTGCACGGTAGAGCTGGTGATCCGGGGCGACAACCGCAACGAAATAACGCGCACCGCGTCCACGCTGCACGGCCTCTGCCTCCCTGGCCCCGTCGAGCTGGTGCTGGACGGTTACAAAGGCGTTTACAAAGGCTACCTGGTGAGCTTTGAACCAGAGAAAACGATCACGCCGAAAGCCTACAAGGTCAAGGCGGTTTTCGAGGGCTGGCTCCAGGACACACCCGTAAAGCTGGCCTACACGGGCCAGACCCAGGCGACGCTCCACCGCGTCGGCTCCCGCCCGGCAGCGTGCGTCCTCACGATCACGCCACGGGCAGACGTGGCCGCGCTCACTATGACAGGCTGGGGCGTCCATGATCTGGTCGTGAAAAATCTAAAATCTGGGCATAGTGTTGTTATTGACGGCACAACGGGACTAATTACCCAGGACGGGCAGAATAAAGCCCCAGACGTGACGCTCTGGGCGCTGCCCGCTATGGATTGCAAGCAGCGGACAATCACCTGGGACAGCGCAAACTGTGACGTAACGGTGGAATATACACCGCTATGGCTCTAAGAAAGGAGGCGGGCAGCTTTGCTGCTGGAACTGTACGACAGAAACCACAAGAAGCTGGCGAACCTCACGGGGATAAAATCGCCGCACATCCAGCGCACACTGGAGTACGGCGACGAAACCCTGGATTTTTCCTACCCCGCCAGCGGCCCCTGGCTGGCCCAGCTCCTGGCAGAGTGCTACATCCGCACGGATCGCCAGGAGTACGTCGTCAAGGCCGTGGAGAAAAGCAGCACCAGCGCCTGGCGCAAGGTGTCGTGCGCCCTCAACATCGAAGAACTGGAGGGCACACCATTTGAAGATTTTGAAACCGTAGAGCAAACCGTCCAGGCTGCCGCAGAGTTTGCCCTGGAGGGGACGGGCTGGACGGTAGAGACGGACGCCGATATAACAAAAAAGCGCACGATCCGCAAAGAGGACGACACCACGGCCTGGGAGGTCGTGAAGCAGATTGTAACCACCTACCGTCTGGAGCTGGAGATCGACGCCGTAAACAAGCGGCTGAAATTCCACACCCGGCGGGGCCGGGATCGCGGCGCATATTTTATCGAGCGGCTGAACCTCCGCAGCCTGGGCGTTAAAACGTCCAGCTATGGATTTTATACCCGCCTTATTCCCATAGGAAAAGACGGGCTGCACCTCTGGCGAGACGGCCAGAACTACATAGAAAACCACCAGTACAGCGACAAGGTTATAACGTCGATATGGCGCGACGAGCGCTACACGGTAACGGCTGCGCTGCTGGAGGACGCCCAGGCCAGGCTGGACGAGGCCAGTACCCCGGCCCGCGCTTATACTGCGGAACTGGTAGACCTGGCCGCCCAGAGTGATAAATACAACGCCCTGGCCTATGACCTGGGCGACGCCGTGCTGCTGGTGTCTGAAAAGACCGACGAGCGCGAAAAGCAGCGCATAGTCAAGCTGGACGAATACCCGGACGACCCGCTGACAAATAAGGCGGAGCTCTCCAACGTCAAGCAGACATTCGCCCAGCTGCAAAAGACCGAGGCGGAAATGGCAACCGCCGACGCCGTGGCAATCGCCACAAAGCGAACAAAGAAAACGCTGAAAGACGACTACCTCACAAAAAAAGAAACAGAGGTAAAGATCAGCGCCCTGGCGGAAAGCATAGAGCTGGAAGTCTCCAAAACCTACATGACCGTTGCAAACGGCCAGGCGGCAATCGACAAGGCCCTGGAGGCTGGCAAGCAGTACACCGACGGCAAGCTGACCGAGTACAGCACCACCGAGGAAACAAAAAGCCTTATTACTCAATCCGCCGAACAGATCACGCTGGAAGTTTCCAAAACCTACGCAACAACAGCCAGCGTCGAGAAGTCACTGGACACCCTCCAGGCCACCGCCAAGTCCGCCCAGGAGACGGCAGACAAGGCCAACAACGACGCCGCCGACGCCCAGGCCGCCGCCGATAAGGCAGCCGCAGACGCTGCCGCGGCCGCCGCAGAGGCCGACAAAGCCAAACAGGCCGCAGCGGACGCCGAGACGAACGCAGCAGCCGACGCCCAGGAAAAGGCAAACGCAGCCCAGGCCGCCGCCGAAAAAGCCGCAGCCGCCGACGCCCAGGCCAAGGCAGCCGCAGCAGAGGCGGCAGCAAAAAAGGCAGCGGCAGAGGACGCCACCGCGAAAGCAAACGCAGCCCAGGAGGCTGCGAACAAGTACACGGACACGCAGCTGACGAAATACTCCACCACAGAGGAAATAAAAAGCGCGATCAACCAAAGCGCTACGGGCATTACTCTGGAGGTGTCGAAAACATACGCCACAAAAACGTCCGTGGAGGAATCCGTCGCAACCCTCCAGGCCGCCGCCAAGTCCGCCCAGGAGACGGCAGACAAGGCCAACAACGACGCCGCCGACGCCCAGGCCGCCGCCGATAAGGCAGCCGCAGACGCTGCCGCGGCCGCCGCAGAGGCCGACAAAGCCAAACAGGCCGCAGCGGACGCCGAGACGAACGCAGCAGCCGACGCCCAGGAAAAGGCAAACGCAGCCCAGGCCGCCGCCGAAAAAGCCGCAGCCGCCGACGCCCAGGCCAAGGCAGCCGCAGCAGAGGCGGCAGCCAAACAGGCAGCGGCAGCGGATGCCAAGAAAAAGGCGGATGCAGCCAAAAAGGAGGCACAGGACTACACAGACGGCAAGCTGACCGAGTACAGCACCACCGACGAAATGAAAAGCGCGATCACCCAGACCGCTGAACAGATCACGCTGGAAGTTTCGGCGCAGCTGTCTGGCCGCAACCTCCTGCAATACCAGAATTTTGAGGACAAGACCATAGGGACAACGCACGTTTCCGCATCTGGCGGCGTGCTAACTATGGCGTTTTCAGCAAACGAAACAGCAGTATTTAGCGCCAGGGAAATAGCCGACACGACACTGTGGAACCTGGCACGCGGAAGGTGCTTGACCTTGTCCGGCTACTACAAAGTCATAAAGCCTTTTCAATCAGCCGCGGCGCGTCTGTCTGGAGTGTGGGCGTATAAGTCTGGAGCGTCCCAAACACTGCACTTTAACCAGAACGCAGCGCTCAAACTGGACGAGGTGAGCGCCGACTGGATTTACTACGAAAAGACCTACTTCGACGAGCTATTGGACGAAGAACTGTCAAACCTGGGCATGATGTGCGAGATCACGCCAACAAAGGCGGAGACGGACGGCAAAATCCAGTGGAAAGACTGGAAGCTGAAAATCTCAACGCCCGTACAAAGCGGCAACATACGTTCAAAGTTTGCAATGGACGCCAGCAGCGTGACAATAGACGCTGGCCGTTTGACCTTTAACAGCAACACGATAGCAATAAATAGCACAAACTTTAAGCTGGACGCCTCCGGCAATGTGAAAGCCAAGGGCACGTTTGAATCCGGCGACGAGCAAAGCGGCGGCTACGCTTGCATAAAAAACGGCACGCTAGAACTGAAATATAACGGTGACACAAATCTGTATTTTACTACTACTATTTCTGGCAACGGCTACGCAAATATGCATCTGTGCGGCCCTGGTGGCCAGGAGGCAATCGTCCTCCAGGCACGCAAAAATGAGGGCAGCGGCATATTTTTGTTTGACAAGGACGCAAACCAAAAAGCCTACATAATGGGCAACGGCAACGCATATTTGGGCGGCGACTTGTCACTACCAGATGATTATAACCATGCCTTATACATGCACCGCTCCAGGCTCCAGCCGTGCAACGGCCAAAACTCACTTTATTGCGACTGGGTAAACGTGCGTGGCACTGATGGAAACAGCTACTGGGTGCTGGCTGGTTTCGGCAGCTACCGCGGAACTTAAAGGAGGAAAACAACATGAAAATTGGAATCAACCTTGCAGCGGCGACGCTGCACCAGAACATCCACGACTTGATCCTGTCCAGTAACTGCCCGGCGGTGATCGTCCGCGCCACACTGGAGAACGAACTGCGCGCCGTCCAGGAATGGGAGGCCCAGGAGACACAGAAAGAGCGGCAGCAGCTCCAGCAGGAGCTGGCAGCAGAAAAGGAAACCCAGAACACCCAGGCCCCGGCGGATCAGCCGGACGCCGCAACGGAACAGGAGGACTAAATGGCAAAGCTGCCCGTACTTATTACGCGAATTGACATTGACGCCGGGGCCGAGAGAAAAAACTATCTTGTACAAGCTAAGCAGGGCGACAAGGCCACCCGCTTTGTTTCCGTGCTGATCGTCGAGGACGGCAAGGAGTACGCGCCGCCCGCAGACGCTGATCTGATCGCAAATTTCCAGAAACCCGACGGAAAGTTTGCATATAACGCCGCCAAAATCGACGACGGAAACCGCATTTTGGTGGAGCTGACAAACCAGGTGCTGGCCGTGTCCGGTGAGGTTGTCTGCGAGGTTGAAATCCGCGCAAAGGACAGCAGCCAGGTTTTGACCTCCTGCACGTTTACGGTCAAGGTAGGCCGCAGCAACCGCAACGAAAACGCGATCCTGTCCTCCAACGAAATGACCGCTTTCGACGCCAAGTGGGCCACGTTGAACTCCAGCATGGAGGAATACGCGACGGCGGAACGCCTCCGCGCTGAAGCTGAACAGAACCGCGTAAACGCTGAAAATGCCCGCGTAAACGCTGAAAATGCCCGCGTAAACGCTGAAACCGCCAGAGAAAACGCGGAAAGTGCGCGAAATAATTCGGAAACCTCCCGCGCAAGTGCGGAAACCTCCCGCACAAAGGCAGAAACGGCCCGCCAGACGGCAGAGAGCAAACGGGAAACAAACACCCAGGCGGCGATCAAGAACGCCCAGGACGCCACAGACAAGGCCACAGAGGCCACGAAAAAGGCGGAGGCCGCCCTGGCCGACCAGGCAGAGCTGGAGCAAACCCTGGCGGACTGCAAGACGCTGAAAGGCCAGACCGAAACCGCCGCCAGCAATGCCGCAGCCTCTAAGGCAGCGGCGGAGAAAGCCCAGAAACAGGCAGCAGCAAACCAGAGCGCCGCCCAGAACGCCCAGAAAGGCGCAGAACAGGCCCAGCAGACCGCAGCGGGCAATCAGACCGCCACAGAGCAACAGGCCACCCTGGCCGCCCAGGAGCGCGCCAAGGCGGAGGCAGCGGCAAAGACTGCCGAGAGCTGGACGCCGGACGGCGCGGTGGACGCGATCTGGGCCGCACGCCTGGACGGCACAAACACCGCCGAAATTTTCCAGCAGTACGCCGCCGCGCTGATTGCACAGGGCGTAGACATTGACACAATCGTGCGCCGCTGGTTTACCCTGCTGTGGGATAACAACACCTACGGCACAAAGCTGTACAAGTTCGCCACCAGCGCCACGCCGGACGGCGAACCGATCCAGGCGTCCGCCGAACTGGGGGCAACAAAACCGGGCACGAACACCGCCGCAGCCGTTGACCCCTATTTCCCGCGCGGCGCGTTCTGGGCTGTGGAAGTGGCCTACGAGATTGAGAACAAGGAACCCGTCGTCAAGGCCGTGGCGGGCGTCAACGGCGTGGATCGTGAGACGCTGCTGTCTGGCAAGTTTGGTATGGTAGGCGTCGCCCAGAAAACGGGCTGGGTGTGTGATACTGCCGACGATAATTATTATTATCACTATTACCGCGCTGCGCCCGCCTATTTCCTGGCAGACGCCAACGCCTACAAGCCGCTGCCGGAGGGCGTGGCGGTAGACGGTAGCCTCCGCCCGTTCGTGATCCACGCTAAATACATGGCGGGCCGTGGTGCAGACGGAAAGCTCACGAGCGCGTCCGGCCTGGCAGTCGTGAACTTTATCAGCATGGACGGCCAGCGCGCAGAGTGGAAGAAGCGCGGCGCGGACTACTGCGGTATTTGCGGCTGCGATCTGGCGTTCCGTATGCGTATGTTCTGGGCCAAGTACGGCAAAAAGGGCAACTCCGGCACGCTGGAGGGGTGCAGCGGCTACAACTACCAGTACAAGGCCGCCGTGTCTGAAACTGGCGTGACCCGCGTTATTATGACCGCCGACCAGGCAAACTCCTACCTGGTAGGCAGCACCGTGTCCGTCGGTGACGTGGGGACGGGAACCTCCACGGATCGCGGCGTCGCCTCCATGCGTGCCAAGGCCGACAAGGTGCGCATTTTGAGCGTTGAGGACGTGACCGTGGACGGCACGGCCTACAAGGCGCTGAACCTGGACACGGAGACGCCGTTCGACACCGAGAAAGACAAGACCATAGTTTCGACCATGCCCTGGCACAGCGGCAGCTGCGACAATGTGCAGGGCGCGGACGGCAGCCCCACCAGCTGCACGTCCGGCAAGGAGCCTTTTATTATCCAGCTGCTGGAGTGCCAGCCGGGCGGCTATGCGATCAGCGCCGACCAGCTGACCGAGCAGGTGCTGACCGATACCGCCTACACACACAGGCTGGTATTTTTCCGCCAGGCGGCGCAGATCGCTACCTCAATTACAGCCGACGCTGTGCGCTCTCCTATTGTGCTGACGATGCCCACGACCCAGACGGGCCAGTGGATGTACGAGAAAGACGTGGAGATCGACGCAGACGGCAACATGTACCCCGTAGACGCCGGATCGGGCGCAAGCTCTACAAACGGCTGCCGGGCTGCCGTCTATGTGCCTCCCGCTGGCTCCCGCGTCAATGCGTGGTGGGCCTGGGCTAATTTGAATAACTGGGGCAATTGTGGCCTGTCGGGCGGTAACGCGAACAATTGGACGGGCAACGCGAACTGGAACGGCCTGTGTGGCGCATTTGGTTAAATATTTTTTATATTGCGTTGCACACCGCGCCCGGCGAACAGCCGGGCCTGCGCCGCTACTATGGCGGCGTGAACCATGCGGAAAAATCCGCAAAAATTGAGTGGAACCGGCACGGGGCCAACCGTGAGGAAAAACACGGGCGGCCCCGCGACGCGGAAAGACCGCGCCGGGGGCTAGTAGAATAGGCAAAAGCCGAAACCGAAAGTTCTTGCGCTCAACCAAAAGCAGACAAGGGGGCCGAAGTACGAAAACATATTGCAAAAAGATTGATATATCCGACCCCAAGCAGATAGAAAACTTTGTATTTGAATGTTTCAGTGGGAGATGGAAAGAAAACGGCTTTATAAATTTGCTGATCCGTTACGGCGGCATGACAAAGGAACAGGTACTGGCCGACGCAGAGGCCCAGGACTATAACAGGCTGATACCAGCAACAGCTGGCGTCGCTGCGGAGATCGCGCGCCGGATCAGAGCGCAGCGTCTGGCGCTGCGCCCGCTGCGTACATTCCAGCGCCGTGACGGTCTAAGCGGAAAACTGCGCGATCTATGCCAGGCCACGGCCATGCAGCAGTGTATGGACTATGTGGCCGTGGGCGCACTGCGCGAACTATTCCACGCCAAAATCAGCCCGTTTCAATGTGCCAGCATACAAGGCCGGGGCCAAGGCTACGGAAAACGCCACCTGGAGAAATGGATAAGGCGAGACAAACAGGCGCGCCACGTCCGCAAGGGCGACATAAAGAAGTGCTACGCCAGCCTGTCCCCGGCTAAGGTCATGGAGCTATTGCAGCGCGACGCGCACAAAAATAAAACCCTGCTGTGGTTTGTGGGCGCTCTACTGGAGACACACAAGGAAGTCACAACCGGGCTGGCGATAGGCTCCTACCTGTCACAATGACTATGTAACTACGCGCTGTCCTACCTCTGCCGCTACCTGGAGAGCCTGGAGAAAGTCCGGCGCAAGCGCAACGGCACAACGCAGCGCCAGCGCGTCGTCCGGCATTGCCTGTTTTATATGGACGATTTTGTGATAATCGGAACGCGCGCCGCCGACATGGACAAGGCCATGAAACAGGCCACGATCTGGGCGGCGGAAAACCTGGGGATCACAATAAAGCCGGACTGGGGACAGATAGACCTAAAGGCCGGGGCCGTCGATATAATGGGCTTTGTGGTAGGATATAAGGGTACAAGAATCCGCCGCCGTATATACCGCAGAATCCGGCGGCAATTCCTGCGCGCAGCCCGAAATCTGCAAACACTGGGCTACATACCACACTGGCGCGCCCGCAAGATAAGCAGCTACAAGGGCTATTTCAAACACACGAATACCAGGACAGCCACACGGCGGCTCGACGCCTGGACGATCTGCAAAGCCGCGCAAAAATCAGTTAGCTATGTGGACAGAAAGACCGCACAGCAAAGAAAGGAGTTAAAAGCAGCATGAAACAGACCGCATATTTCAGTGAGAAGCCGGACGTCGTAACCGTCTGCGTACTCCCCACCGGGGCCTCTGACGTGTGGCTGCGCCGCAACATCGTGGAGAAGCAGATCGCGGACACCACCGACGGCGAGGCCATGACCCAGTGGGAGTGTGAGGAAGTCTACGCCCGCCACGGCGAGAAACTGACCCCGGAGATCGTGCAGGAGCGTTTCGACGACTACTGGGCCGTGGGCGAGAACTGGCCGGAGGCAAGCCCCGATCAGCCCAGCGACCACGAGCGCCTGGTGGCCCTGGAGGCCGCAATGGTCGATATGCTCCTGGGCGGAGGTGACGACGATGTATAAATTTATCAAAATACAGTATCGGCTGCACGCGATCACCGAGGCCCAAGTCTGGCAGATGGCCGACGCGGGCCGGATCACCGAGGCACAGGCTCAGAAAATCACCGGGAAACCGCGCCCGGCCCAGGAAGCAAAGCAGGAAGCACAGGAGGCATAAATGAAAATTTACGGCATTGACGTGTCCCACCACCAGGGGGCGATCAACTGGCAGCGCACAGCCAGCGAACTGCGCCGCGTGAACGGCGGCAACAGCCCCGGCTTTGCCCTGCTGCGCGCGGGCTACTCTGCCCGCCACGGCAAGGGCGGCTTGTGGACGGACGGCCAGTTTCTGGCAAACATCCAGGGCTGCGAACAGAACAACATCCCGAAAGGCGTTTATTTCTACTGCTACGATCAGAGCGCGGCTGCAGCCCGCCTGACCGCGCAGCAGGTCGTCAAAATGCTGGACGGCCACAAGTGGGACTACCCGATCTACTATGATGTGGAATATGAACCGTTTAACAAGTCCTGCGGAAAGGCCACCAACACGGCGATCATCAAGGCCGCGCTGGAAGTCCTGGAGGCGGCGGGCTACTACGCCGCCGTCTATTGCAGCCGGGACTTTTTCCTCAACTACACCAACCTGTCCGCCCTCTCCGGCTTTGATAAATGGGAAGCCGCCTACACGGCCAGCGACACCAGCGCAGTACAGAACGGCCTGTGGCAGTACAGCAGCAAAAACGCGCTGAAAATCGCGGGTTTTGGCGACAAACTGGACTGTGATGTGAGCTATAAAGACTACCCGGCAATTATGCGCCAGGCGGGCCTCAATGGCTACGCGAAACAGGCAGCCACCACCGACACCGCCAAGGCCCCGGCAACGCCCACGGCCAACCGTTACCAGTTTAGCCTGGGGCCTGTAACCAGCGGCGACAAGAAACCTATCGAAACGGCCCTGCTGCCCGTCGTGCAGCGCCTGGCGCTGGAAAGTCTGTACAGCTGCCAGGCCGTCGAATAAAAGGAGGACAAGACAATGACAAAGCGGATCATCGACTACTACAACCTTTTCGTGGGCGCATTTGTGACTATCGCCGCCGCGATCCTGGGCGAACACTGGTATTTGTTCGCCGCGTTCCTGGCCCTCAACGTCGTGGACTGGCTCACGGGCTGGTACAAGGCCAACAAGCAGGGCGTCGAAAGCTCCAAGGTGGGCTTAAAGGGCGCACTCAAAAAGCTGGGCTACTGGGCCGTCGTGGCCGTGGCCTTTGAGCTGGCGGGCTGCCTCCAGGCTCTTTGTGTTGATATGCTGGGCTTGCAGCTGGATTGGCTCCTGCTGCTGGGCTGGTGGGTGCTGGCCTCTCTGATCGTAAACGAGGCCCGCAGCATTTTGGAGAATCTGGTGGAAATGGGCTACGATGTGCCGGGCTTTTTGGTAAAGGGCCTGGCCGTCACACAGAAACTGATCGAAGCAAAGAACCCCGCCGCCAACCTCACTGACACCGAAAAGGAGGACTAAACCGTGGCAGCCAAGAAAGAAAACGATCTGATCCAGGCCGCCGTGGCCGCGCGCCTGGCTGGTAAGAACGTGGACGCCGACGACCTGGCCGCACAGCTGTCGGAGGGCGTCGAGGCCGTGCCGGAGTATAGCGCGGAGGACAGCAAAGAGAAGCTGCTGGAGATCGCCGCGCAGCTGGGCGTCGAAGTCAAAAAGACGGCCAGCAAGGCGCAGATCGTCGCCGCCCTGGACGCGGAGATCGCGGCCCATACCGTAGACGGCGAAACCGCCGACGCACTGCTGGCCCAGAAACAGGCCCAGGACGCCGAGGACGCCGCAGACGATACCGAGGACGCCGAGACGGAAAACGCCGCACAGGACGGCGCGCAGCCTGTGCAGGAGGGCGAACCGCTCCACGGCTACGTCGTGACGATTCACCACGGCTATACCAATCTGCGGCGCACACCCACGATGGACGCCGACAACGTGGCCCAGGTGATCGAGAGCGGCAAGCGCCTGGAAGTGGAGGCCCGCGTCCAGGGCGCGGACGGCCAGCCGTGGTTTAGGCTGCTGTCCGGCCTCTACATTGTGGACGATCCAACCGTAACCTCCTACGGCGAAGTCTGATAAACAACAAAGCCCAGGCGTGCAGCCTGGGCTTTTCTCTGCCTATTCATAACATTGTATTAAGCGCACGCACCTGGAGCGGCAGGCAAAAGTACTTTCACCACAAATAAGTCGGTTCTTACCTGCGAGTGGAAAAACGAAAAGGTCCGCGTGGAAGGAACTGGAGCAGAAACCGTTCAAATTCACCATTTTTGCTGACCGCAAGAGGCCTTAGCACACAGCAAGAGGCTGTTTATTTGCAGTCAAAAGGATTTGCCTATGAACGCTATTATTTTCGATTTAGATGGTGTTCTGTGCCATACAGATGAATATCACTATATGGCATGGAAAGCCATAGCTGATGAATTGCATATTCCTTTTAATAGAGAAGTCAATAACCAGCTGCGAGGCGTTTCGCGGATGGAGAGTCTCAAACTAATCCTGCGCAATTCACCAGTCCGTTATAGCGAGCGGGAAAAATTTCTGCTTGCGGAAAAGAAAAACAATATTTACAGAGAGCTACTACAAAATATAACTTCAAAGGATTTGGCAGATGGCGCTTGGGCAGTGCTGGAAAAGCTACATGCCGTCCATATCCCGATGGCTATCGGATCTTCAAGCAAGAATACGCCGCTTATTGTAGAAAAACTTGGAATTGGAAAATTCTTTGATGTTATTGTAGATGGAAATCAAATTTCACATTCAAAACCGGATCCGGAGGTCTTTTTGCTGGCGGCAGAAAAGCTGCACCAGAAGCCAAGTGATTGCCTTGTCGTTGAAGATGCAGAGGCAGGTGTGAAAGCTGCCCTCAATGGGGGCTTTCTGGTGGCTGGAATCGGGCCAGCAAAAGATTGCCCGAACGTCAATTATCCGCTTCTATCCTTAAGTGAACTTCTTGCAGTAGAGGGCCATCCAGCCTGATGGAAAACTAAATAAAAGGTGATGATAAAAGAGCCTGCATTCTGAAGTCCTGAACCGCCCCAGAAATAGTAGACATGCACAAAAAGAGACCCATGTAGGGTAAACCTCAACAGGACTGACGAAGCGAAAGCGGAGGCAGTCCTGTTTTTAATTGGATGCGTTCATGGTTATAGAAGTAGATGTAACCGTCAATCATCTTGTTGGCTTCCTCAAAAGTTTCCGGCTTGTGTCGGTAGATACACTCTGCTTTGAGGATTCCAAAGAAATTTTCAGCCAAAGCATTGTCATAGCAATTTCCACGCCTTGACATGGACGGAGTAATGCCGTATTCTTTAGTCAGGTTGAAATATGCTTGCGAAGTGTATTGGAACCCCTGGTCGCTGTGGAGCTGCAACTCCCGGCGACTTTTTGTTTTTACAGACTTCATCGCAAGATGAATGGTTTCCAATACAAGATTGACTGTCTGGCTGGTATCAGTCTTGTAAGCAACAATGCTTCTGTCATACAAGTCACGAATCATGGACAAATAGAGAACTCCTTCTTTGGTCTGAATATACGAAATATCCGTGAGCCACTTCTGGTTCGGATGGTCAGCGTTAAACTTACGGTTCAGCAAATTGTCGTATCTATGTTTATCATCGCCCATCTTTTGCCACTTCTTTCTGCGGCGAACCTCGCTTAAAAGACCATATTTATGCATGATCCGTAAAACTGTCTTCGGATTTTTGGCAATTCCTTCACTGTCCAGCCAGAGTTTCATCCGGCGATAACCATACGTTCTCCTGCAAGTTTCCTGCCTTGCTCGAATCTTTTCCGCAAGTTTAAAGTCCTTGGCCGGATGTTCAATGTGTTTTAGATACTTATAATATCCGCTTCTTGAAACCTCAAAGAAACAGCACATTTCTTTTATAGGATATCTTTCGCAATGGTGGTGAATGACTGCATATTTAAAATTCGGCTTCACTTCCTTCCTACGGATTGCAGAAAATCCCGCAGCAGTTCGTTCTCCATTTTTAATCGTGTGATCTCGTAGGCCTGTTCCCTGACGATTTCCTCCGGGCTGGTTGGCTCCGCATTTTTCCGAGGCCGGCCTTTCTTCTTCGGAAGGATTCCAGCTTCTTTTCGGGCTTGCTCATGATTGCGCCGTGTGACCCAATTTACGATTTGCTTCTTTTCAAGCCCCAATGACTTTGCTATTTCTCTGCATGTTTTTCCTTCTGCTCGCATTGCGAGTATCTGTGGTTCTAATTCTTTGATTTTGGTATATTTTCTGGACATAACAAAACCTTCTCGTGTAGTTCTATTATCCTACACGGGGAGGTCTATTGTCTACTTTTTACGGACCGGTTCAATAAGGCATCTTCGATTGGGTATGCCCTTTTTCACTTTTATCGGAAAGAGGTAGCTATGAAGCTGGGAGAGAAAATCAAGCTGGTTCGTAAGCACAGAGGACTAACGCAGCGGGAACTGGGAGAACGACTGCACTTGGATGGAAATGCAGCAAATCGCATTGCCCAATATGAGTCAGGATTCCGAACGCCCAAAGAGAGCAGAACCAAAGAAATAGCCAAAGCGTTGAATGTCCGCGAAGAAAATTTCTTTACAAGGGCAGAAACGCCGGAGGATATTATCCGAACATTGATTTGGTATGACTGGGAACATGGCTGCGGCGGAAGCGTTCCGATTGATACGATTCTGCTCTTTGATAATTTTGAGGAAGTAGGCTGTTTTTTGAAAGAGTGGTACAGCCAAAAGAAAAGACTGCGAACGAGGAAAATCATAAAGTCAAAGTATCTGGAATGGATGCTGCAATGGCCCACAGAGAAAGAAAACAATTAAATTTTTCTACTATCGTTGATTTTTCCCTCTCAAAACAGGGTATCTCTTTTGTAACACTCACACATAAGACTGTGATGAAAAAGATGTCACAGTCTTTTTTGTTGTATCGCCGAAAATTGGCGATTTCGCCAACCAATTTTTAGACACGGTTTTACAGTGTTGCCCAACCATTTTCGGGCGGTTTTCCCAACTTGATGCCCACTTTTCCTGCCGCTTTCCGGAATTTGGCAGGGGAGGGGGCAATTTTTTTGAGAAAAAACAGAATAAATCCTGCTGTTTTCAGAATGTTTTCAATTTCCTCGCAGCCAATTTCCTGTTGGCTGCGGGGATTTTTTGATTTTTCCGACAGTTTTCAGTTTCTTTTCGAATTTTCCATTTTCTACCTATACATAAAATAAGGAAGCGGGGTTATCAAATCCAACAAATACAATTTGCCATGCAGAAAGCTGCCAGCAACACCCGCAAGACAATCACGGTGTCACACTCAGCCATCCGTCATTTTCTTGCCAGGCTGCACAGCCTTGTCACGGCTGTTACCGCAGGTATCAGTGTGGCATTAACAGTTTTGACAGCTGGGGCGGCAGCTACGGCCATTGCATCCAAATCGACCACGGCGGCGGGCTGGAAACATTGTATTCCCGTTATGCGGACAAATTATATCGTTGGCTTTGCCCGCTCCTGTATGCAGGCGGGCATGCCTAATACAACGTCCGAAAATCACGAGGGCATACATCGCAATCACTGCGCCGGATACCAAATATCAGTTTCAGTCTATCAAAACATTCATCCGGGAAGTTATCAGTTCCCTTGGCTGAAAAAGCTATCGCTGGTTTGTAAAGTATATCGCCAAAGGTGGCGATAACCTGGAAGCCATCCTGCGCAAACAAAAGCGGAAGGATGTGATCGTTCAGCTTTTGGCTATCCCGGAACCATACCAGCATCAGGACTATATGTGCCAGCTGATGGATTTTGCACTGCAAACAGCCAAAAGCTATGACTTACCGCTGGTGATCGAAACAGATGAAAAACTGAAATGCGATAAATACGGCCACTTTGGCGTAAAGCTGGTCAATAAACGCGATTTTGGGGATGACCGCTATGGCTACGGCATGATTTGTGAAAACTGAAATCTTGCGGTACCGTAAAAACAGACAAAAATAAAAGGAGTAGCCGGTTAATCTGGCTGCTCCTTTTTGCATCTTTTAATAGTGGAATCTTGTGAAACCTCTAAGGCAACACCGCACAATTCCCGCCTTGCGGCTTAAGCACCGCTCCGGCAGC
>ERZ773200.320-NODE-320-length-53718-cov-32.540093_pt1 | contig 53718 bp, 42 predicted proteins | sample MGYA00581008_ERZ773200 | MGnify/ENA primary metagenome ERZ773200 (study PRJEB29015, sample SAMEA2737770) | human gut metagenome | biome: human gut; feature: human-associated habitat; material: faeces | place: China | collected 2012 ... | reverse complement strand
CAACAAGAGAGTGGATGCGGACAACTGAGGATAAAGATGTAAAAGCTTACACAGTATATAATTGTGTGAATGAGGATAAATTTAAGAAAAGGATCACGCCAGAAGAGCGGGAAAGAATCCGGGGAGAATTTGGATTTAAGAGGGACGATACTATCCTGCTTTTCTGTGGAAGAATTATAGAGGTAAAAGGTGTGAGAGAGTTACTTCAGGCAGTTATTAATTTAAAGCGGCCGGATATAAAACTTCTCATGATAGGAAGTGCTGGGTTTGGCGGTAATGTGGTGACACCTTATGTGCAGGAAGTACAGAAACTGGTGGAGAAAGCCGGAGAGCGTGTGAAGTTTACCGGATATATTGAGAATCAGAAATTATATCGGTACTATCAGTCGGCAGATATCCAGGTTATTCCATCTCTGTGGGAAGAGGCAGCGGGTCTGATTGCTATTGAGGGAATGCTTTCCGGACTGCCCCTTATTATTACGAAATCCGGTGGAATGATAGAGTATGCCCCCTCAAATGTGGCTGTATGGATAGATAGAGATAATATTATTCCGAATCTGGAAGCTGCAATCATACAGTTGGCAGATGATAAAGAAAAGCGGAAAGAGATGAGTGAGTTATCTTTGGAGCAGGCGAAAGAATTTCCGAAAAAGAAATTTTACGAAGATTATATAGAGGTTTTTGAACATGAAGGAACTAGGAAAAGATAAGGCACTTATCATAAATACAATCGCAAGCTTTGTGACATTTGTTGTAGGACTTGGCATCGCATTTTTCTTTACACCATTTCTGACCGATACGGTAGGGGAAGAAGCATATGGGTTTGTAAGTCTTGGAAATAATGTAATTAACTATATTACAATTCTCACGGTAGCGCTGAACTCAGTAGCGGGAAGATTTATCACAATCGAATATCATCAGGGGAAAAAGAAAGAAGCGAATGAGTATTTCTCGTCTGTATTAATGGCTAATATAGCAATCATACCGGTAATTCTTGCAGTTGCAGTACCGGCAATTTTAAATGCTGAGAAGTTATTGGATATTCCGGTTGAGTTGCAAGCTTCTGTAAAGCTTTTATTTTTCTTCATTCTGTTTAATTTTATTATTACTTTGATTAGTACGGTATATAATGTAGCAACTTTTATTACCAATAGATTATATTTAAGCAGTATTGCCAATATTGTGACAGCATTATTGCGAGTGTTTTTAATGTGTCTGTTATTTGGTATGCTGCCTCCAAATGTAGCCTATATTGGAATCGTAACCTGTATTTGTACGTTTGTAGGACTGGTAATGAACATGTATTATACAAGATTACTTGTACCTGATATACGATTGAAAATGTGTTATGTTCACTGGATCAAGGTAAAAGAGCTTATCAGTGCCGGAATCTGGAATTCCATATCCAGATTATCACAGGTTCTTTCAGACGGATTGGATTTGGTAATTACGAATATCTGGATCAGTGCATACCTGATGGGGGAATTATCTATTGCGCAACAGATTCCAACGTATATTTCGACATTAACGAATACGCTCATTAATTTATTTAGTCCGAATCTTACAATGTACTACGCAAAGGATGATACAGAGGCGGTGGTAAAGGAACTGAAACTTTCCATGAAATTTTCCTCATTCTTTGTCAATATTATTTTTTGTGTACTTGTTGTTTTTGGTAAATATTTTGTACAACTTTGGGTGCCAAATCAGGATGTGAACCTGATTTACTCATTACTTGTAGTCATTATGATGAGTCTGATGGTATCAGGGGTGACAACATCCTTAAACAATGTATTTCTTATAACGAATCGTCTAAAGGTGAATTCTATCTTCTGGCTTATTATAAGTTTTACCAATGTATTGCTTGTATTCATTTACTTGAATACAACATCACTTGGAATTTATGCAGTGGCAGGTGTCAGCAAGGTGACGGGAATTCTTGGTAATCTGATTTTTGTTCCGCTATATGCATGCAAATGTTTGAAAATAAAATGGAATACATTCTATCCAATTATTTTCAGGTATATTGGAACGACATTTATTATGATGATCGCATTTTTTGGAATTAAAAGGCTATATGTATTGCCGATCAACTGGATAACATTTTTTGTAGTATGTGTGATCGCGGGAGTTGCTGGATGTATTGTTAACTTTTTTGTATTATTGAATCATACGGAAAGAAGTATTATGAAAAATAAAATTATGGCGAGGGTAAGAAAATAATGGATGAAAAGAAAAAAATTGGAATTCTGACGTTTCATAACGCGCATAATTATGGGGCAGTATTACAGGCGTATGCATTGAAAACAAAATTGAACCGAATGGGATATAAGGCAAAGATTTTAAATTATCAGAATCCCTATATTGCGAGATTATACCGAAAAGGCATTCATATTGATTTTTGGAAGAGAGACATTCTGCCATCAAGATGGGGCAAGGTATTTCACGAAGTGGGTGAGAACCTCTATGGATTGAAGGAATGGAAGAATCAGTGGACTTCATTTGAAAAATTTATAGGAGAGAAACTGCTAGACGGACAGGAAAAGAAATTGACATTGAATGACCTTGCAAAGGAGCGGTGCGATGTTTATATTCTGGGAAGTGATCAGATATGGGCAAGGGAACTGACACATGGTTTTGACCCGGCATATTTTGGACAATTTGCACCGGGGTGTAAGAAAATCTCCTATGCAGCGAGTGTGCCAAACGGAAGTATACCTGAGGCGGAGCAGGCTTATTTCGGACAGGCATTAAAGAGCCTTACATATATATCCGTAAGGGAAGAGAGACTTGCACAGGCAGTTGAGAAACTGACAGGACGAGAAGTTACTACGGTTGTGGATCCAACATTGCTTTTAGAGAGAGCAGATTATGAGGATTTATTATATAAAGAGCCGTTGGTAGCGGAAAAATACATATTAGCATATTTTGTGGTAGAGGATGAGTTGTTGGGCAAATGCGCAGAAAAAGCGGCAGCAGTACTCGGATATCGACTGATTGAGTTACATTATAAAAAAACACCGAAACTGAAAAGTGAGAATATGATTTTTGATGCGGGACCGAGAGAGTTTCTGATGTATATTCGTGATGCAGAAATGATATTTACCAATTCTTTTCACGGAACGGTTTTCTCCATTCTCTTTCAAAAAAAGTTTTATAGTGTATACAAAGAGAATGGACGTATCAGCAATCTGCTTGCATTTCTGAATTTGGAAGAAAGGCATATAACGGCTGAAGATGCAATGAACTACGCAGATGGGATTGATTATACTCATGTGGGGGATAAACTTTGTAATTACAGAAGGCAGTCTGTTGAATATCTTAAGAAAGGGATTGAACAATGAGAGTCATAGAAAAATTTTCTTTTGATGAAGAACCGGGAAAAACACAGGTGAAATCAAATATTACAGAATCTGTGGAAAAACCAAATATTTCTATTGTGACACCATTTTACAATGCAGAGCAGAATTTCATACAGACATATTATTGTGTGGTCAATCAGAGTATGGAGGCGTTTGAATGGATAATTGTAGACGATGGAAGTTCAAGACCATCTGCAGTTGAGCTGTTAGAGGAATATGGGAAAAAGGATGCCCGTATCCGTGTAATTCATCAGAAAAATCAAGGACAGTCCGTGGCAAAAAACAACGGGATAAAAAACAGCAGGGCAGACATCATAGCATTTTTGGATGCTGATGATTTAATAGAACCGTTTTATCTGGAAATTTTATATAAAGCATTGAACGAGTATCCAGATGCAGCTTGGAGTTATACAGATCTTGTTGGATTTGGCAGTCAGAGATATATCTGGTGTAAGCCCTTTTCGGCAGGTCGAATGACGTTTAATAATACACTGGTGAATGCAGCACTGTTTCGCAAGAGTGATTTAGAGGAGGTTGGATGCTTCCCGGAAAAATGGAAGCATTACGATGAGGACTGGGCACTCTATCTGAAATTGTTAAGAGCGGGAAAACATCCGGTTCATGTGCCGATAATTGGATTCTGGTATCGCCGGAGTAATACAGGAATGCAGCAGACTGTAAGAAAAAATGAAAATCTTAGGAAACAGTCGGATGATTATATCGCAGATATTGCAAAAAAGGTAGATATTCATATAAAAGGGGAAGAATATGAAGGAAAACTGCCACAGGAAGCCGTAAAAACAGGATTCAATAGTAAAGAACGGTTTCTTGCGAAAATCCTTTCCAATAATCTGGGAGTGAAAATAATCTCCAGTATGTATTGGCACTAATTTGTATTGCCGGCAAAATATGCTATAATATGCGTGTATTGTGGGCTGGTTTGGCATATGGTATATGAGCAGAAGGTGAGGAATATTAATGAATGAACAAAATATAACAAGGCGAAAAGAGGTTGATCTGGAAATTACAGATTTTTTATGGGAAATTGTAAGAAATTGGAGAGTTATTGCAATCTGTCTGATAATAGGAGCTGTTTTACTATGCGGTTATCAGTATATAAAAGACAGCAGGAATGCAGGTACAACAGTGGATGAAGTTGTAGAAGAATACTCCAAAACAGTGCATGAAATGAAAGATGCTCTTGGGGCACAGGATTTGGATCAAGTCTATGGTGCAGTCGCAATTAAAAAGCAACTGGATGAGAAAAGCGATTATGTAGATAACTCCCCATTAATGGCTGTTAATCCGTATGCAGAGAATTTAATTTTGTTACAGTATTGTGTGCAGAGTGATGAAGGAAACGCTGCAGAACTTGCAGCAATTTATCAGGATTATCTTATGTATGGTGAACTGGCATCGGAAATGATTGACTGTGACAGCCGGAAAGATGAAACAATATATGCGAAGGAAACTTATGAGACTGGCTTTACTGTGCGTATTCGTGGAAGCAGGGAAGCGGATTGTAAAGAACTTGCAGAGAATGTGAAGAAGGGACTTAGTGCATATGCACAGAGGATGGATGAAAACTTTACTGCACATGAATTAGAACTTGTGAATGAAAGTTCAAATATTATTGTGGATCAGGAACTTGCACAGCTGCAGGATGATACGGCATTGGCAATCAAGAATCTTGGCGAACACTTGGATACAATTAAAAGTAAGATGAATGGTAATCAGTTGGAGCTTTATGTGGAACTTACAGAGAATCAGCCAGAGCAAAATGAGGATAGTGCAGAACAGACAGGCAATGAAGAAGAAACAAATGGATCAGATGTGCCGGAGCAGATTAGTGTACACATTAGTGTATCAAAGTTTATAATTGGTGGAATAATTGGAATAGCACTGGCAATTATTTTTATATTGTTAAAATATCTGCTTTCCGGAAATTTGCGTTCTGAAGCGGAAATTAAGGCACTCTATCATAATGATGTGCTTGGAACAATCCGAAGCAGTGTAGATGGAAAACGCGGTAAAATTGACAAGTGGTACGTTGGAGCGAGATATGGAAAATCCGGTAAAATGTCTCTGGAGCAGGAAGTTGAATTAATCTGTGCCAATATGAAAATTGCTTGTAAAGAAAATCAGAAAGTATACCTTACAGGAAGTGATTTGTCCGGAACTTCGACAGAAATACTGGAAAAAATTAAGGCAGAGTGTGAAAAGAGAGGGTTGACGGTAGTTTCAGGCAGAGAAATCTGTTATTATGCAGAGGCACTTGAAGAACTGGCGAAGATAGGACAGGTTGTATTTATTGAAGAAATGAGAAAGTCCAGATACAATAATATGTATCAGGAAGTGATCCGATGCAGGGAGCATCAGATACCAATTCTTGGTATGATTGTTATAGGGGCTTAAGGAATAAATTAAATTTGGAAGGAACAGAAATGGGCGAAATAACACTGGTAACAGACTTCTTTGATATTGGCAGAGGGCAGGATAAGAATGAAGAGTTGAGAAGGACAGCGTCAAAGTATTTTGATGAGTTCAGACGTTGGGCAAGAATACAGAATAAATTAATTGTGTATACGGATTCAAAGAGTGCAGAGACAATCAAGGCAATTCGTGCAGAGTATGGTTTATTAGATAAGACAGTTATCGTGGCAACGGACAATCTCTTTGAATTAGAAGGGGATTTGCTTGCAAGAATGGAGAAAGCATCCAGAAATCAGGACTTTCTGGATTTTCGATATCTGCCGGAAGCATCATCGAATAATCCAAAATATGATTACCTGTGGATGATGAAATACTATTTTATGAATGATGCCTATGAAAAGGGACTTCTGACAGAAGATGTGGTCTGGATGGATTTTGGATTTGATCATGGTGGAATTACTTACAGTGATGAGAAGGACTATGATTTTCTGTGGAATTATGATTTTAATGGAAAAATCCATATTTCATGTCTGTATGACCCGGATGCAAGGATTGGCATGGAGACGCTTCAGTTTCAAAATGACTGTGTGATGGGATGTATGTATGGGTTATCCAGGGAATTAGTACCGACCTTCTGGAAATTGGTAAGAAATGCAATGGAAGCACTGTTAATGTTGGATTGTGTGGATGATGACCAGCAACTGGTACTTATGGCGTATAAGGCAAGACCGGAACTTTTTACCGTGCATGTGACCGGGTGGCAGATGATTATGAAGGAAATGGGTGCAGATCATATGAAAATAAAACAGAAAGAAACACCAAAACAGGAGAATAAATATAAAAAGATTTTAAGACAGACATTCAGAAAAATTATTCCAAATAAAAACGATCTGAAACGGAACTATGCAAAGAGAAGTTATGATGCAGCGATACGTGTTTATGGAAAGTAAAAGAAAGACAGATTCTGTGGAGAGATGATATGACAGAAACAGATTTACTGGTAATTGTGCCACATGAGGATGATGAGCTTGCTATTGCGGGAGCAATGATTTATGGAGCGGTACAGCAGAAAATGAATATAAAAGTTGTGTTTGTCACGAACGGAGATTATTACAGACATGAAGGGATTATAAGAATCCGCGAGGCTGAGGAGGCATTGGGGGAACTTGGTGTTGCGCCGGAAAATATTATCTTTTTAGGATATGGGGATCAAACACAGACCAGACACTTGTATAATAGTGTACCGGAAGAAATCGTTGCTTCTTATAATGGAAACATCCGTACCTACGGAACAGATAAACATCCAGAATTCGCAATGACTGAATATGGTGTACACCATGCATATACTCGTGCAAATTATAAAAATGATATAAAGGCAGTCATTCAGAAATTCTATCCGTCTATTCTAGTGACAACAGATTGGGATAATCATATGGATCATCTGGCATTGTCGCTCATGGTGGATGAAGTTCTGGGAGAACTGCTAAGAGAAGATACATCTTATCATCCGCTTGTGTTAAAAGCACAGGCTTATAATGGAAAATGGGAAGGACATCCAGATTATTACAGTGAAAATAATGTGACGGAACTTGTGAATGAGGCAGATGGAACGGATCATATCCATCCATTGGATAAGTGGGAAGAGAGAATTCGGTTTTCTGTACCGGATCAATGTAAAACAGCTTTACTTAAAAGAAATATTTTATATAAGGCTGCAAGAAAGTACCGTTCCCAAAGTGTAGATTTGAAGGCAATACAGTTCATCAATCTGGATATGGTGTATTGGAGAAGACCAACGGAGAGTCTTAGTTATCGTGCAAAGATTGAAACAAGCTCTGGTAATGCGGCTTATCTGAATGATTTCAAATGTGCTGACTGTTCCGATATTATACATGGAATGTGGGTTTATGATGCAGGCATTTGGATACCTGAGAAAACTGATACCGAAAAGAAGATTGTAGTAAGATTAGAAAAAAAGGCAAGAATCAGAGAGATTCATTTATTTGAAAATCCAGATGAGGACTGCATAATTCATAGAATAAAAATAACCTTTGGAAATGGGTGTGTAATACATACAGGGGAGTTGAATCATGACGGCAGCCGTACTGTCATAAAAGTACCGGAAATGGAGCTGACGGAAAGAGTGGAACTCGTGCTTGAAGAGGTGGAGGGATCGGCGGCTGGACTGACAGAGATTGAGATATATGAGACAATCCGGGAGATAGAGGATTATAGATTGCCATTGCCGTTGTGGAATGAAACACCGGAGAATTACCGGAAAATTGGAAATTTTTACGGATGCAGAATGGAACAGAAATGGTTCAAGTTTGTAAGTTTTGGAAGAGTCCGGTTGTGGCCGGATAAGTATTTCTTAATGAAGCGATATCCAGAGTTAAAGGAAAAAGAATCTTTTCTGGTATTTTGGAAAGCTTATTTTCGTTTTGTTAGTGAAAAGTTGAGTGAAAAGAAAAAGCAATAGTAAAATTTGGAGATGGAATAGAATGACAGCTGTGATAAAAGCAATTGGAATCCTATTGCTACAGATAATCATATATTATTTATTTGGGACAATATTTGAATTGTTTTGCAGGAAAAAACATGGCGTTGTTTTTAAGGAAATCAGTGGGTTTCTGGTATATCAGGTTTTGTTTCAAATCTGTGCGCTTCCGATGATCAAGGCAGATCAGACTCTTGCCAGACTTGCAGTTTTATGGGGTGTGATTGTAATCACATGTTGTATTGGTACTGCAATTTTTTGCAGGGAACGGATCGCAGAAGATATTGCAATGATCATCAAAGCGTTTTTTAGACATAAAATATGGTTCCTTCTCATGGGATGTTTCCTTTTTGCAATGTGTTATTATGTGTCCATTAATGGCGAGATGAATGATGATTCTACCTATTATATTGGACTGATCAATACAACACTGACATCAGGACGGTTATATAAATTTAATGCTTATACAGGTGAACAGGTGCATTCTCTGTATCTGAGAAGAGCATTGGTTACTTTTGATATTAATACAGCAGTTGCCTGTAAAATATATCATATTCATCCACTTGTGATCACAAGAATAACACGTGCAAGCTTGAATATGATCCTTACAGCAGGGGCAGTATATCTGATCGGACGCAATTTTTTTCAGGAAGAGAAGGATGCATTCTGGAAGGCAGGAACATTTACCTGTATTGCCCTGGCATGCAATTTCCTTTTTGATAATACGATTTATACAAGTGCGGCTTTTTTGCTACACAGAGCTTATGAGGGAAAAGCATATGCGGGAAATATGCTGCTGCTTTTTACAATCTATCTGTGTATACTATATATCAGGCAGAGAGATAAATGGAGTTGCATCTATCTGATCTTGACATTGTGGGCATGTATTGCAATTTCGTCATCTGCTATTATGGTAACAGGAGCAGCATGTGGAGTATTATTAATACCAGTTGTATTTGAGAAACTGATAAGAAGAATAAAACGGGATAAAAATTATGACTAATGCAGAAACAATATGGAATGTCATCTCCTGGTATTATGGGAATAGCACAGCAATCGGTCTGATGCTGGTATTGATGACTGTCTATTTGTTGGGAAGAAAAAAAGAATATCGATATTATACATTCAGTTGTGCAGTTCTTATGTTTTTGATTTTAAATCAGTTAACTTACCGCATTATCGAGCGATTGGGAGAGGGAGATACGTATTATCGCTTTTTATGGATATTCCCGGTCTCATTGATTGCCGCATGGGGGGGATTGAGGCTCATCGAAAAAATGAAATCAAAAATGGAGAAAGTTATCTGTGTTGCAGTTATGGTTTGTCTGATATTCCTGTATTCTGGAGGAAAAATATCTGACTGGGTGACACTGCCAGAGAACATCTATCAGATTTCTGAAGATAAAATTCAGGTGGCAGATCTGATTGAAGAGGTGACAGGAGGGGAGCGGGTCATCGTATATGCAGAGGATGAATTGATGTATGGAATCAGGGAATATGATGCGAATATTTGTCTGGCAACAGAAGGAGAGAGAGAATATCTTTATCATATCATTACAGAAAATGATTCGAATGCCAGCGGGAATCTGATGCTTGGAATCTTAGTAAATGCAAAGATTGACTATATCGTCGTGAGAAAAGAGTATACCGGAGCTAAAGCAGCTTTAAATGGTGGTGGATGTGTAGAAGTTGGACAGACAGATAATTATATATTATATTATGTGAATCAGGAACAATTAAAAGAAGATTTGTATCACATATATGATTCGGACTGGAAGACAGATGCTGGAATTTGCAATGTGGAAGATGTTATGATCAAAGGACTTACACAGGAACAGCAGTTTCTCTTTTATGGGGATGGAAGATTAGATGAATTTAATAATGACATTGGAGAGAACCGGATTCTATGCGATGGATCAGAAGAATTCTATAGTAAAGAATATGGAGATTACATTGTTTGTAAGATAGACAATCAAAGTCAGGGCATTACAGAACAGATTATGAAGAAGATTGAGAGTGAGGAGCGGAAGAAAAAGCCAATCTTACTCTTTTTAAATCGTCCGTTGATCCGGGGAGAAAAAAGTGACAGGCTTCTTGACTGGATAGAAGAAGGCAACAGTTATATACAGGCAGTATATGCGGAGAATGCAGACGAGAGCAGAAAAGATATGCTGACAGAGAAGGTATTTCAGTGTTATATTACAAATAATGTAGCAGAAAATGCATTGTTGGTGCAGGTGAGGGGAGAATAGTGTGGCAATTCCACAGGGAATGTGATAATCTAATAAGATACGTACGAGAGTAAATGAGGGATAAAAAATGAAATTATCATTAGTAGTACCATGTTATAACGAAGAGGGGAATATTCGTGCTTTTTATACAGAAGCAAAGCGGGTATTCGATGCAGAAGATTACGAGTATGAAATTATTTTTGTCAATGATGGAAGCAGAGACAAAACACAGGAGGAACTAGAGAAAGTATATAACCTTCACGAGACCAATATTGTGATAGAAATGTTTTCAAGAAACTTTGGGAAAGAAGCTGCTATCTATGCAGGATTCCAGAAAACAGCTGGTGATTTGGTGACTGTTATTGACGCTGACTTACAGCAGAGACCGGAAATTGTTGTAAAAATGGTAAAAATATTACTTGAGAATGAAGAATACGATTGTGTAGCGGCATATCAGGAAGAGCGACACGAAGGGAAAATGGTTGGCGGTCTCAAGAATATGTTCTACAAAATCATTAATAAGACAAGTGAGATTGAATTTTATCCGGGGGCATCTGATTTTCGTACCTTTCGCAGAACTGTTGTGGATGCAATTTTAAGTTTGCCGGAATACCATAGATTTTCAAAAGGAATTTTTTCATGGGTCGGATTCAATACCTGTTACATTCCATACATAGCGGAGGAACGTAATGCAGGGGAGACAAAATGGTCAGTCAGCAAGCTTTTCAAATATGCGATTGAAGGGTTTATTTCTTATACAACTTTTCCTCTTAAAATAGCAACCGGAATAGGATTATTTACTTCTTTATGTGCGATTATTTATTTGTTTGTAGTAGTAATTCAAAAACTGTGTTTTGGTAATCCAGTGCCTGGATATCCGACTATTGTTGTATTGATTCTTCTACTTGGTGGAATCCAGCTTACAATTCTTGGAATTATTGGAGAATACTTAGCAAGAATGTATATTCAGGGCAAGCATAGACCTATCTATATTGAGAAGAAATTATTAGACTATAAGAAGGATGATCATGAAGAAAATTAAAAGATTACTATTAAAGTATAAAGAAGTTATTATGTACCTTATTTTTGGCGTGGCTACAACATTGGTAAACTGGGTGGTATATAGCCTGCTAATGAAGACATCTGCTGTCAACATGACGATAAGTAACGCAATCGCATGGTTTACAGCTGTTGTGTTTGCTTATATAACCAATAAACTATTTGTGTTTGAGAGTAAGTCATGGAATGTGGCAGAAGTGTGGAAAGAAGTTGTAAAGTTTTTTGGAGCACGTATAGCTACAGGAGTGATTGAGATTGGCGGACTTCCACTATTATATTATATTGGAGTGAAGCAGAGCTTATTTGGAGTGGAAGGCTTCGTTGCTAAGATATTGGTAAGCGTAATTGTGGTAATACTGAATTATGTGTTTAGCAAAATATTTGTATTCAATAAAAAGGATAAATAAGCATGTCTTGTACAGGAAAATCAAGGGAAAAATGGCTCGCGGGAGTAGCAGTCCTTATATGTGGTTTGGTGACACATGGATATATATTGACAAATAAAATCAGTTATCATGATGACAGTGTCAATTATTTTGGAGTAGGTACGACATTTGAATCCGGCAGATGGGCGCTTGGATTAATTCAGAAGTTTCTTACAAAAATTGACTTTTTTAACTATAGTAGTTCCTGGTGGAATGGATTACTCAGTATTTTACTTGTTGCAGTATGTGCAATGATTTTGTCAGAATTATTTCAGATAAAACATACGGGATATGCTGTTTTAGTGGGGGTACTACTCATTTCATTTCCGGCGATGACTTCATTATTTGCTTATATGTTTACAGCTCCTTACTATATGTTTGCTGTATTATTAATGATAAGTGCTGTTTATATGACTGTGAAATATTCTTACGGATTTTTGCCGGCAATAATAATGATGGGATTCTCAATGGGAATCTATCAGACTTATTTTGGGGTGGCAACGACACTTTTTGTTTTGATACTAGTAAGTGATGCAGAAACAAGGAATTTTATAGAGAATATCAAAGAGGCTTTTAAATATTTGTTAACCCTTTTAGGAGGAATACTTTGTTATTTTTTAGGTAATACAATCTGTATTCGCAATTTTCATGTTACATTATTAGATTATCAGGGAATCAATGATATGGCGGATGTTACGGTCAAATCATTGATTGGTTCTGTGAAGAACGCATATATTGGTTTTTTACAACCTATATTAGGGGAGTTTTGTGGCATTTCAAATCAAAAAGCGGTTCGCATTCTTTATCTGGCAGTTTACCTTATGGTTGGAGTGTTAGTGCTTAGACGTTTATGCAAGAGGGGGGTGGAACTGTGGAATAGAATATATTTCTTTGTATTGTGTTGCTTGATACCATTGTCTATTAGTATCATCTATGTTATGGCAGTTTCTGATAAGACGGTAATCCATACTTTGATGATTTATCCATATGTATTTGGATTGATTTATCCAATCGTGCTTCTGGAAAAAGAAAATCTGAAAGGAAAATTCTGGAAAGGTATTTCGGTTTTCTATTGTACAGTTGCAATATTGTTATCAATCTATTATATCCGGTTAGATAATATAGCGTATTTGAAAGCAAGTTATCAACAAGAGACAGCAACAGCGTATTATACAGAAGTGATTTCACAGATTAAAAGCACAGAGAAATATAATAGTAACTTGCCAGTATTGTTTTATGGAGCGGCAGGAAGCATGGATGACTCGATTCCAATTTTGTGGAGGTTTGATGATATTCAGCTGCAGGGATATAGTAATAATATGCATGATTTTATTTCATATTATGCAGGTAAAGAATTTTTGGAATTACATTGTGGCTATACTTATCAGGAACCTGAGAATCGGGAGATGATTATTGCAAGTGAAAATTTTCAGAAGATGCCTTGTTATCCATGCGATGGTTCCATAAAAATTATTGATGGAGTGATTGTTGTAAAGTGGTCAAATTTTGAAGCGAGATGAAAGAAAAATGAAGAAAAAAGTATTAGCCATAGGTGGAGCAGGATTTATCGGATCGAATCTTTCAAGGCATCTGATAAAAAATGATATGGAAGTATACTGCTTCGATATGTCAAAACCTGTGAATAAAATAGCAGGCGTAAATTATATATGTGGGGATTTCTTTGATGATTACACACTGGAACATGCATTAAAAGGAATGGATTATGTTGTGCATGCACTCAGTACTGTAAATCCTGGAAATTCCAATGAAAAGTATCTTCAAGGATATGAAAGGGACTTTATCCAGACAGCAAAGCTCTGCAAGATGATCACTGATCAGAAGATACGGATGATTTTTCTGTCTTCCGGTGGAACAGTGTATGGAAATCAGGAGATACAGCCTATAGTGGAAGATGCACTTCCAAGACCGATTAATCATTATGGTAATGTAAAGCTTTGTATTGAAAATACAATCCGAACATTTAATTATCAGGCACATACAAAGATTTTGATTGCCCGGATATCGAATCCATATGGACCGGGACAAGATTTTAATAAAGGTGTCGGATTTATTGATGCCGCTATTAAGAAAACCATCCGTGGAGAGAAAATCGAGATCTGGGGAGATGGAAATAACGTCAGGGATTATATTTATATTGACGATGTATGCAGGATGTTGATTTCATTATTCAACTATCAGGGAAATTATGATACTTTTAATATCAGCTCGAATACAGGAACTTCTCAGAGAGATATTATTCGAATGTTGGAAGAAATGCATCTTGCACCGGAGGTAGTGTATCTTCCGGCGCGAAGTGTGGATGCCAAGAAAATTATTCTCAATAATGAACGGATTATGAGTATCCATGAGGTGCCGTTGGTACCTATTGTACAGGGAATTGAAAACTATTACCAGTGGCTTAAGAAGGAGATTTAAGTGATTTACGAATTAAGGAAACAGATAGATTATTTTCTTAGAAATAAAATATACATGGTATCGCTTATAATTGCTGCAGTTGCGGGATATGGCTATGAGATTACGCACTCATCATTGGGAATCGATGATGTGTGCATTGGTCTATACTTTGATGACGGACTGGGGGTTTCCATTGGGCGATGGCCTTTCTATGTGATTAATAAACTGTTTCATGTGACAGAGTTTGAGCCATTTATTATGGAGTTTGCTGCAGTATTGATTCTGATGTTTGCAGCAATTGTATGGTCTGCAGTATTAAGGTATATTCTTGGAGATAAGCTGCCGATTGCCTGCTATGCAGTATTTTCAGCTATGTTTTTAGATTATTCTCTGATTGCAGAGGTGTTTATTTATTATTTGCAGAATGGAGTACCAATTATTTATACACTTGTTGGGATGGCGGTTTTTGATCTCTACTATTTGTATACACATGATCTGGAACAAAAACAGCGGATTCTGCATAAACTGGGAATGAGCCTTTTGGTATCGGTAGCGGTCGGATTTTATGAGGCAGCGGCAAATGTTTTTCTTACCGGGGCACTTTTGATTATGATTGTAGACTGCTTTGGTACAAATCATATGCAGATCCGAAAATTTAAACAATTTTTCATGAGTCTTTTTCTTGTTGGAAGAATTCTTGTATATGCTATCGTGGAGAGGTCTTTGATTACAAAAGTCTGTATGGCAATATTTGGAATTGAGTCATACAGCTATCGGAGTGCTGGAAGTATGTTGCGAATCTTAAAATATCCAGGCAGAATCCTTACGATTATCCGGCAGATTTTGAGGGATTATGTATTTGTAGGGTTAGCTTATTATCCGATTGGTTTATTCGTGGTCGCAAGTATTTTGTTTATAGTTATTATTATTGTGGTTTCCATTTACAAAAAGAATTTATATATTTTGCTTCTGGGCATTATTTGCTATGGATCTATTTTCGTGTTGTCACTGCCGCAGGGGGATGCACTTCCATATCGGTCCAATCTGATGATAGCATTGTTAGTTGCAATGGTACTATTCTATCTGACTTATGTGATTCTGAAATGCAGATACCAGCTGATCAATGTAATTGGAATGGTTCTGGTAATTTCTGTTGTATATAATTCGGCGTTTGATCTGAATCATTGGTTTGCTTTTGAATATGAGAAGAATCAGAGTGAGCTGGCAGTGGTAGATCATGTGGCATATGATCTTCAGAAAGGTGGGTATAATATTGCAGAAAAACCGGTTGTATTCATCGGTAGTTATGAACTGAATCCTGCAATTCTGGAAAAGTGTTCCATGGGTTCCGACACACCGGGATATTCGGTGATCAAAGACCTGAACGACTGGATGGAGGAGGAGACCGGGGACCGGTATGTCTATGTGCAGACACTTTCATGGTCACTGATCGACTGGGCGATTCCGGGATTCTATATCTATGAAGGATATAACCGAGAAATGATAAGACTGTTCGAAGAGCGTGGATATCAATTAATTTGGGGTGGAACTGAACTCTATGAGAAAGCGTTAGAACAGGAAGAACAATTGAATGAATATCCGGTAGAAGGATATATTAGGGAATATGATGATTATATTGTGGTAAAATTTTAGTGACTAGGAATTTATGAAGTAAATTGTATGTGATATTTTTCTGAATGAAAGAGGGAAAAATGTTTTATAGTGAGCGAGATGCAATTGATATTTATGAAAGAAAATATTCAATACAGGAAATTTGGTGGATGGATGAAGAAGACAGGCTTTTATTTGCTCCAGTCAGGCGTAGCAGAAATAGGATCAGAAACATTGTGAGGAATGCAGTAGAAGCAATTGAACTTGGAATACCAATGCCGCCAATTTATGTTTCGGAACAGCAAAATGGAGACTTTCTTGTTCTGGAATCCAAAGATACCATATATAGTCTGTTACAGTTTTTGAAAAATAATATGGGAATCGAAATTGACCAGAATGATGCAGATCGCCGGATGAGTTTCTATGAGATTGATCATGAAAATCCAAGATTAGCCAGTATGATCATGCGTACAGTGGTTCCTGTTCAGATTATTGAATACCGATCGCCGAAATACATGCATATGCTGACAGGAAAATTTATCGAAAACTGGACAGAAAACAGGGAATATGCAATTCGAAAGATTATCTATAAAGACTCAAGGATAGAGTTGGTCGAAAGCATAAGAAATAGATTTTTTAAATTTCAAAGAACGGAATGGGTTAGATCATTAAATGAAATAAATATTTTTTATATCCTTGTTATCTGGATGGTATATACAAATAAAGTAAATGTGGATGAAGACAGATATATTACAAATGAACAATATCTGTTGGAAAATGCAATCTATGAAATGGATAATCTGAGAGATGGATATATTAACGACTTTGTAGAATGCGTTTTGCATACATGCAGTAAGTGTGAAGAGATTGATTATGAAAAAACAATGAGGATTGCACATAGAAGATTTGATGAGAAATATAAGTCAATATTTATGGCAATTGCAATTTGTATGAATGATATACGTGGAAATTTGAGGGAACTATATGACGAGAGATCATATTTGTACAGCATGCTGCATGACACATCGGTAACCTATGCTAATATAAGTCGATTGATTAATTATCTAAGGAGATAAATAAATGATAAATGAGCTGACAATTAAAGGGTTAAAATGTTTTGAAGAGGCAGAGTTTCACTTTAAAAATCTGACATTGCTTGCAGGAAAAAATTCCATGGGAAAGTCGACCGTTATTCAGGCATTGCTTGCAATGATACAGAAGGGAAAGAATCCTTTTCGCGGAGAATATATAGATATCGGAAAAATCAGTGAGTTAAAAAATAAATATGTAGGCAGTAAAGAAATCGAGATTACGGTAAACCAAAAAATTACCAGACATATGACAGATGATAAGAATGATGTGATAAGTGAAGGAAAACTTTCGGATGAAATGTCCTTTAAATATCTGTCAGCAAGAAAGTGTCACTGCAACTGCACTGGCCGAGGCGGCAGAGCATGGATGTTCACTATTATCGTTCAAGTCTGAAAAATATACAGATTGTGTGTTAGATATACAAAAAGGCAGTCAACAATATGAGGTGTTATCTATATATTCACCACGATATCTTGCACAAAATCATTACATAGACCTGAATATAGGAAGATGTGATTATCTGAAAATCAGATATGAGGGGACAAGAATAGACTGTAGTTTGTTGGAGAAAAAGTCAGGCCCGGATCAGCTTAAAGAAAGCGAATATAAGCAGTTGCTAGGAACACTGGATAAATTTGTTCAGCACGAATCGTGGGATACGATAGATCGGGATGATGGGTTGGAATACAAAAAGTATCGTGGCGCAGGTAAGAAAAATTATTTTGCAGGATATTCTCAGACAATCATGAAATTTCGATATAGTGGAAAACAGCGTGTATTTGGATATCGAAAAGGAGACAGATTCCGCGTGATTCTGATTGAGAGAGATCATAAAATAAGTAATAATGGATAATATGCAAAAAAGAAGAAAAGCATTGAGAAAATTTTCAGTGATTTTCTTCTTTTTTGTTTTATAGAAAATATTTACTCATTATCAGAATCAGGATAAATTACATAAATTTGATCTAAACCGTAGTATTTTGCAACATACACATTTGGAAATGGTTCATCAGCATCTTTCCCATTCAGATCTAATAAGCCATATTTACAGCTATACTTTGTTGTGGAAGTAATAATTGGTACGCCGATCGTCATGCTGCCGGAGTTTACAGAGTTCTCTATTGCAGCATCACGAACAGCCTGTTCCTTATGCACACGGTAAATATCGTAGGAACCTTCCCAGTACGACATCAGACTGTTCACCAGAAGATAAATGCAGACACACAGGGAGATACATTCTAAGCGTGCAGATCCACGTAACAATTGCAGCAGCTGGACAATTCCAATCAGAAGAAATACAATGCCATTGGCAAGGCTTCGCTCTGGCAGGTAGCTTGCAATCATAAGCATACCGGAACATATAACACTGATGAAAAAGAAGGAGAGTGCAATGAGAATCTCTGTCTTATTCAATTTGTGATAAATAGCAATACCAAGAAGTACAAAAAACAGAATCAAAGGAATCCGGCAGGCATTATAATATTCTGTAAATATCTCAATCGCATTTTTAAAAAGCAGCGAAAGCGACAGATTTTCGGAGAACTTGGCGCTTCCGGAAGGACTTAACAGTAAGATCAGATATCCAAGAGCACCGCATACAATCGGAAGAACATAAATGAATAATTTTCGGAAACTTTTCTGTCCGTACATTGTAATGCACAGAAGAATAAATCCGGTAAAGATAACGGAAAAAGATACATTCTCTGAGTAATTTCCAAAAAGGAATGTAAATACACAGAACAGGATCAACTTCCAGGTTTGTTTTAATAGAGATTTTCCTCGTAATAAAGCAATATAGACTGACAGGAAAATCAAAGCAAAGAGGTAACTCCACATATAATTAATGGAACCATCCAACCATAAGAAAATCTGACCATAGGCAGGCATATAAAGCCATAATAAAGTTGGAATTGCAAAAAAAAGTAAAAGGCTGCAAGCTTTTTTATGAGAGGTCAAATGATAAATGCTTAATATAAGCAACACAAAAAGAAATGCATTCACAAGATTGAAAATCCACTTGGAACCAATCAGAAAAAGCATAACAAAAAAGTGGGAAACAAGGCGTCCGTTGCCATACTTTGTATAGTGTACAGCCAGGGACGAAAAAATCTGCCCAATGGAAGTCATACGTGAGCCATCGGATAAGTTGAACATATAGCTGTAATCATCGGCTGCGTAGGGAGTCCAATGATTAAAAAGTAATGCAGTAAAAAATAAAATTATTGAACCAAGTATTAATTTATTGTATTGTCTAAAAAAATTTTTATTCATAAATGTTTTACCCTATTTATTAATTATAATTTAAAATTTGTTACGAAGCCTTGAAGGCAGACACGAGTTATTGTAGCATAATAAATAAAAGCTTGCAAATTCTTAGGTGAGTGAGAGCAGGCGTTAAAATTGTTTTTCACAGAGTATTATGTTAGAATAATCTGGTTGAATTTTGAAAATATGTAAAACATAGGGAGATAATATGTATCGGCGAAAGAATAAAGGCTGGTTAAAGCATTTGGATTTTATTATTCTGGATCTGCTTTGCCTGCAGGTCTGCTTTGCATTAGCATATTTTAGCAGACATGGTTTTGGGGGAAATCCGCATAAAGTTATTTATCAGAATATGATGCTTGTTCTTGTGCTTTTTGAATTTATATATGCATTTTTTTTAGAAGGTTATAAGGATATTTTGAAACGAGGTCATTATGTTGAGTTTGTGTCTGTCGTAAAGCAGGTATGCATACTTGAATTATTTATAAGCTTTTACCTGATTGTTGTAAAAGACGGAGATGATTTTTCAAGAACAGTATTGTTTCTTCTTGGAATTTATCAATTGGGAATAGGGTGGATGACCAGAACAATATGGAAACTTCATGTAAAAAAATATCAGACAGAGGAAGGAAATTGCTCTCTTTTATTGATTACAACATCGAAAATGGCAGAAGAAGCATTAAGGAGAATCAGAGAGAATAACTATCAAACTTATAAGTTGTCAGGTATTGTTTTTATGGACTGTATGAAACAAGAGAAGCAATACCAAAATATCCAGATCGTTTTGGAAAAAAATATGGCAGAATGGGTATGCAAGAACTGGGTAGACGAGGTACTCATTGTTTTGCCGAATGATATGTCATTCCCTGCAAAGTATACACGTGAATTTTCTGAGATGGGGATTGTAGTTCATTACACGATTATGCAGGATGGTTTGACACAAAGTGAAAATCAGACTGCTGAAATGGTATGTGGATATTTAGTGCTTACATCCAGTATCCGAATTGTGAGCAATAAAGAATATTTTATGAAAAGGATGCTTGATATAGCTGGGGGGCTGGTGGGAACCGTCATTACGCTCCTGCTTATACTTTTTTTGGGACCTATTATTTTTATAAAATCTCCAGGACCGATTTTTTTTAAACAGGAGAGAGTGGGGCAAAATGGTAGAAAATTTAATATGTACAAATTCAGGACGATGTATCTGGATGCTGAAGAACGAAAAAAAAATCTTTTGGAGCAAAATCAGATAGCAGATGGTATGATGTTCAAAATGGAAAACGACCCAAGGATCATTGGCAGTAAAATTAATCAGAAAACAGGAGAATATATACCGGGAATTGGAAACTGGATTCGTAAACTAAGCTTAGACGAGTTCCCACAGTTTTTTAATGTTTTAAGGGGAGATATGTCATTAGTTGGGACAAGACCGCCTACAGTAGATGAATATGAGAAGTATAAATTGCATCATAAAGCAAGATTGTCGGTAAAACCTGGCATTACGGGACTTTGGCAGGTCTCAGGAAGAAGTGAAATTACAGATTTCGAAGAAGTAGTCAAACTCGATACAGAATACATTTGTCATTGGAGCATGGCGAATGATATTAAAATATTATTTCGGACAGTTCAGGTTGTGGTATCTGGAAAGGGAAGTATGTAAAAGATGCAGAATGTATTTATAATAGGGTCAAAAGGGATACCGGCGGCATATGGTGGGTACGAAACTTTTGTAGATAAATTAACAGAATATCATCGTAATAATGATAAGATAAAGTATCATGTAGCATGTAAGGGAGAGGAGAATAAAGAGTATATATATCATAATGCAAGATGTTTTATGATAAAAGTACCTGATATTGGACCAGCACAAGCTATTTATTATGATGTAGCTGCGTTAAAAGAGTGTTGCAGATATATAGAGAAAAAGCAGGTAAAACAGCCTGTTATTTATATATTAGCGTGTCGTATTGGACCATTTATAAGGCACTATGTAAGAAAAATACATAAGCTTGGAGGAAAGGTATATGTCAATCCGGATGGGCATGAATGGATGCGGCAGAAGTGGAATGCTTGTGTACGAAAATATTGGAAAATATCAGAACAAATGATGGTAAAAAATGCAGATTTATTAATTTGCGACAGTAAAAATATAGAGCAATATATAAAAAAGGAATATGAGAAATATTATCCTAAAACCACGTTTATTGCATATGGAACGGAAATAAGAAAGAGTCAGATGGCAGATTCAGATGAAAAATTAAAAAAATGGTATGCAGAGAGAAAAATTCACCCTAAGCAGTATTATCTGGTAGTTGGAAGGTTCGTTCCGGAAAATAATTATGAAGTAATGATAAAAGAATTTATAAAATGCAAATCCGAAAGAGATTTTGTTCTTATCACGAATGTGAATGATAAATTTTTAAAAGAACTTGAATTGAAAACCGGTTATTCCAAGGATTCCAGAATTAAATTTGCGGGTACAGTATATAACTCAGAAATGTTAATGAAAATTCGGGAAAATGCATATGGATATTTTCATGGTCATGAAGTGGGAGGAACTAATCCAAGCCTTCTGGAAGCGCTGGCGAGCACACAACTTAATATGTTATTGGATGTAGGATTTAACCGGGAGGTAGCGGAGGACGGCGCAATGTATTGGTCAAAAGAAGAGGGGAATCTTGCCGGCTTGATAGAAAGAGCGGATCATTTAGATCAGTCTGAGATAAATAAATATACAGAAAGAGCAAGAAAAAGAGTATGTGACTGGTATAGTTGGGAGTATATTTCCGGACAATATGAAAAATTGTTCCTAAAGTGAATGGATAAATGAAAGGAAAAAATTTTTGATAAAAAGAGTAATAGCGTTACTTAAACTTAAAATAAAGTGGAAAAAAAGAAATCGACATAATATGACATACTTGACTAATTTATGTGATATAGAACAAATACACGTTGGAAGATATACATATGGACCAATATGTGTTGAAACATTTGGATGTGAGAATACGAAACTGATAATTGGTCAATTTTGTTCTGTTGCTCAAAATGTCCGTTTTGTTCTGGGGGGAGAGCACAGGCTCGATTGTATTTCTACATATCCATTTCAGGCGAAAGTGCTAAAAAAAGAAGCAGAGACTCAGGCGAAAGGAGACATTATTGTAAATGATGATGTCTGGATTGGAGATTCAGCCCTCATTCTTTCAGGAGTAGAGATTGGACAGGGAGCAGTGATAGCGGCCGGTGCAGTTGTGACGGAAGATGTTCCGCCATACGCAGTTGTTGGAGGTGTACCTGCCAGAGTTATAAAATATCGGTTCACGGATGATGTGATAAAGGAACTGGTAAAAATTGATTATGCTAAAGTTGACAGGAAATTTATAGAGCTCCATGAAGATATTTGGTATAGAAAAGTGATGTACCCAGAGAGTGTACGGGATTTTTTAAAGGAATTAGATAGATGGCAGAGCAGAAAAATTATGCATTAACAATAGCAATACCTACTTATAATCGTCTGGAAAAATTAAAAATATGTTTAAAACGATTGATGGAACAGAAAAAAATAGAACAAATTGAGATTATTGTTTCAGACAATGCTTCTACGGATGGAACTGGTGAGTACATGACCGAATTGGTGAAGAAAGCAGAAAATATCCATTATTACAGAAATACAGAGAATGTAGGACCAGATAAAAATTTCTTGAATTGTTTCGAGAAGGCTGTGGGTGAGTATGTCCTTTTGTTGGGAGATGATGATTTTATGCTTCCGATGGCGGTGGAACATCTTTTGGATACATTGGAGAAAAAACCGGTATTTTTGCATTTAAATACTTCTGGGTTAGTAAGTGAGTCACCGTTTGTTTATAATGAGCCGAGATGGGAGGAAACTGGGTTAAAAGTTTATTCTTCCAGAGAAAAATTCCTGGAAGACACCGGAATTTTTATTACATTTATGTCTTCTCTTGTATTTAGAACGGAATTGGTAAGAAGAGTAGAAAATAAAGAACAGTATATTGGAACATATTTTATTCAGAGTTATATCGCACTGGCAACCATGAGGGAACAGGGGCTATATATTATTGATACCTATAATTATCTTGCAGCCTCCAGTAATGAAACTGTTGGATATGATCTGTATGAAGTATGGTTTTATAATTATCGCAAATTGATATTAGAAGGTGGAAAGAATGGTGGCTTTTCTGAAAAAATATTATCAGATATTTATTATAAATCCACTAAAAATACAGTAAGACAATTTGTAATCCAATTCCGTTGTACATGCAAAAATCAGGCAAATTGGAGAAAAGCATATATATGGCCGTGTGTAGAAACATATCACGATTTAAAAAGAACATTTTGGATACTTGTAAATTGCCCGGTGGGAATACTCAGATTACTGCATGTAGTATGTATGCAGCTTAGAAAAATAAAGAATGTTTTGCATTAACAAACATAATACAGGGAGCATTCATGGATAATAAAGTAAGAAAAAATTCAATATACAGTTTACTGAAAGCGTTTTCGCAAGTCGTCTTTCCATTAATAACTTTCCCTTATATCAGCAGAGTGCTACATGCAGAGAATGTAGGAAAAGTGAATTTTGCTAATTCGATTATCAGTTATGTTTCTTTGGCTGCATCATTGGGAATTACAACTTATGCAGTGAGAGAGTGTTCGAAAATAAAAGATGATAAGAAAAAATTAGAGAATATGGTTGGTCAGATTATTTCCCTTAATATGGTTACTACATTTATTGCATATATAGGTCTGGCATTGGCACTGTTAGCTGTAAAACCATTGGAAAATTATCGGGAAATGATCATTATTCTAAGCACAACCGTATTGTTTACAACATTGGGCGCTGACTGGCTGAATACAGCTATGGAGGATTTTAAGTATATTACAGTCCGTACATTCCTTTTTCAGTTAGTTTCCATTGCAGCAATGCTTCTTTTTGTGCGGAAACCGGAAGATTATATGCGTTATGCTGTCATTACAGTGATTGCTTCAAGTGGAGCCAATATTACCAATATGGTATACAGAAGAAAATTTTGTAAAACGAAACTGACATTGAACATTGACTGGAAGAGACATCTGCCACCAGTTCTTTTACTATTTGTAATGGTTCTTGCACAGACTATTTATTGTAATTCAGACATCACGATACTGGGAATCATAAAAGGTAACTATGAGGTTGGACTATATAGCACATCCGTAAAAATATATAATCTTGTAAATTCTACGATCGCATCCATTGCATGGGTGGTCATGCCACAGATGACAAAGAATTTTAATGAAGGAAATTACGATGAAATTAATAAATTGTTTCGGTATGCATTCAATTTTGTTGTGATCCTTGGACTGCCATGTGTGGTCGGAATCAATATATTGTGTCCGGAGATTATAGAGATTATTGCAGGAAAAGAATATCTGGGAGCGACAGGTTCCCTGCATATACTTTCCATTGCATTAGCAATTTCACTTATTGGAGGACTGATTGGAAATGTGCTGCTGCTTCCGGCAATGGAGGAAAAAACATGTCTTATCGCATGTGTGATTTCGGCGATGGCAAATATTATACTGAATATTTTGTTTATTCCAAAGTATGGTATTACTGCAGCGGCAGCTACGACTGCTGTTTCAGAATTAATATCACTCTGTATTGCAATCAGCAGGGTGGATAAGAAAATAAAGCTGATAGCATGCAGCAAAGATTTGACAGGGCCAGCACTTGGAGCGGTGTTGATTATTTTGATCGGAAAATGCGTTGCAATTGTGACAGAGAATCTTTGGACAAAAACAGTTCTGACAATTTTACTCAGCATGTTAGGATATTTTATTGTATTGATTTTAACCCGGAATGAATTTGCAAAAAATATGTCGGAGATATTATTCGGAAAATGCAGACATAAAAAATAGCAATACATGGATTTTTTTGAGAGGGTTGCGTTATGATTTGAGCTATGATATAGTTAATTCATATGTTTACTAGTACGAAAAATAAGGAGATTACAAATGAAAGTAGTATTATTAGCAGGAGGATTCGGAACACGAATCAGCGAGGAAAGTCATTTAAAACCAAAGCCAATGATCGATATCGGAGGAAAGCCGATTCTGTGGCATATTATGAAGGAATACTCTTATTATGGCTTTAATGAGTTTATTATCTGTGCAGGATATAAGCAGCATGTGATCAAAGAATGGTTCGCCGATTATTATCTTCATAATAGTGATATCACTTTTGATTTCAGCAATGGTGGTGAGATGGTGGTTCATAATAATGTGGCAGAGCCATGGAAAGTAACTATCATAGATACAGGACTGAACACGATGACTGGAGGACGTGTAAAGCGTATTCAGCCATATGTTGGAAATGAACCATTTATGCTGACTTATGGAGATGGAGTTTCTGACATTAATATTACAGAATTACTGAAGTTCCACCAGTCTCATGGAAAGATTGCAACACTGACAGCAGTGCATGTTGGACAGCGATTTGGTGTGTTAGATATTGACAGAGAGGACAAGAGTATCAGAGCGTTCCGTGAAAAATCAGAATCAGATGGTTCCAGAATAAATGCCGGATATATGGTATTACAACCAGAAATTTTTGATTATATTGATGGTGATGAAACTGTATTTGAACAGGAACCACTCAGACGTCTTGCAGAAAATAGTGAATTAAAAGCATACAAACATAACGGATTCTGGAAATGCATGGATACCCAGAGAGAAAAAGAACAGTTGGAAGAGATGATCACAAAAGGAGAGGCACCTTGGATGGTGTGGAATAAATAGATGTTAGAATTTTATAAAGGAAAAAAAGTTTTAGTGACCGGACACACCGGGTTTAAGGGATCATGGCTTTGCAGAATCTTAGTGAATGCAGGAGCAGAGGTGACAGGGTATTCATTTGAAGCACCAACAAATCCAAATCTTTTTACAATGTGTGGGGTAGAAGATAAAATCAATTCTGTTATTGGGGATATCCGTGATAGGGAACATTTGATGAAGGTATTTGATGAAGTACGGCCTGAAATTGTGATTCATCTTGCTGCACAGCCGATTGTGAGAGATTCATATAAAGATCCGGTTTATACATATGAAACAAACGTGATGGGAACAGTGAATATTTGTGAATGTGTACGTCTGCATTCATGTGTAAAATCTTTTTTAAATGTTACAACAGATAAGGTTTATGAGAATAAAGAATGGGAATGGGGATATCGAGAGAATGAACCATTAGATGGTTATGATCCTTATTCTAATAGTAAATCATGCTCAGAGTTGGTAACACACAGCTACATCAACTCGTTTTATTGTGATATGGATGTTGCGGTATCTACTGCAAGGGCTGGTAATGTGATTGGTGGTGGAGACTTTGCCAATGACAGAATTGTACCTGACTGTGTGCGCGCAGCAGAGAAAAAGCAGGATATTGTTGTTCGAAATCCTCATTCTACAAGACCATATCAGCATGTATTAGAGCCACTTGCAATTTATCTGACCATTGCAAAGACACAATATGAAGATAAAAAGTATGCAGGCTTTTATAATGTCGGACCAGATGACAGAGATTGCATTACTACCGGTGAGTTAGTAGATATTTTTTGCAAAAAATGGGGTGAAAACCTTAAATGGGTAAATCAATATGATGGTGGACCTCATGAAGCAAACTTCCTGAAACTGGATTGTTCAAAAATCAGGAAAGTATTTGGATGGCAGCCAAGGTGGAGAGTAGAAGAAGCAATTGAGAAAACAGTAGAATGGTCTAAAATATATTTGAGTGGAAAAGATGTCTGTGAATGTATGGATAAACAGATAGATGAATTTTTTTACAAGTAGGAGATTTTTGGATAAATGGGCGATATAAAGTTATTAGATTGTACATTGCGTGATGGCGGATATGTAAATGATTGGAATTTTGGACATAATAATCTGGTTAGTATCTTCGAAAGACTTGTAGATGCGAATGTTGATTTCATTGAAGTTGGTTTTTTGGATGAACGCAGACCATTTGATATGGATAGAAGCATTATGCCGGATACAGATTGCGTTGGAAAGATATATGGAAATCTTGACAAGAAAAATTCGGTTGTAGTTGGGATGATTGATTATGGGACATGTTCTCTTGAACATATAAAACCATGTAAGGACTCTTATCTGGATGCCATCAGAGTTATTTTTAAGAAACATTTGCGGGAAGATGCTATGGCATTTTGTGCAGAATTAAAGAAACTTGGATATAAGGTATTTGCCCAATTGGTTTCTGTAACGAGTTATGAAGATGATGAAATGATGGATTTGATCCGCCTTGCAAATGAAGTGAAACCTTATGCAGTTTCAATGGTAGATACATATGGATTAATGCATCAGAATAATTTGAAACATTATTTTGATTTGTTGGATGAACATCTTTTGCCAGAGATTGGGATGGGATATCATGCACATAATAATTTTCAGATGGGTTATGCAAATTGTATCACAATGATGTCGCAGAAGACAGAACGTATGCTGTTGGTGGATGGAACAATCTATGGTATGGGAAAGAGTGCCGGAAACGCTCCAATTGAGCTGATTGCAATGTATATGAATGAAAATCTTGGAAAAAACTATCACATTAGTCAGTTCCTTGAGGCGATTGATTCGAATATCATGGATTTTTATACTCCGGCAACATGGGGATATAATATGTTTTTCTATCTGGCAGCCTCTAATGACTGTCATCCAAGTTATGTATCTTATTTGATGGAGAAGAAAACATTATCTGTGAAATCTATCAACGAAATCCTCGGTCGATTACAGGGAGAAAAAAAATTATTATATGATCAGTCATATATTGAAAAATTGTATAAAGATTATCAGATGATAGAGATTGATGATTCAGAACACAGGGAACGATTGAAACATGTATTTACAGGCAGAAATATTCTATTATTGGGACCTGGAACAAGTATAACAAAAGAAAAGCATAAAGTTCAAAAGTATATCTCAGATAAAAAGCCGATTATAGTTTCTGTTAATTTTATTGAGGAAACATATCCTATTGATTATATTTTCCTTAGTAATGCAAAGCGTTATGTTCAGCTTGCAACAGCATTATCACAGAATAATGTCAGAGAAAAAGTCATTGCCACTTCAAATGTGACAAAGACGAGCGGAACATTTGATTATGTTTTAAAATACAGTTCACTGATTGATGGGAAAGCAGAGGTTATTGACAACTCATTTATCATGTTACTAAAAGCTATGGAACAATTAGGAATAAAAGAAGTCAGTGTTGCTGGATTTGATGGATATGTTCCGAAAAGAACAGGAAATTATATTAAGACATATATGGAATATAACTTTGATGCTGATAAAACAGAACGCTTGAATCTGTATGTAAAAGAGAAAATTAAAGAATTCCAGAGTGATTTAAAAGTGGATTTTTTAACACAGTCTTTATATGTAGATTAGGAGATAAATGAACATGGAGAATGTTATTGTAACTGGAGCTACCGGAATGATAGGAGCTTCCATGATTGAACAGATGGTAGCAGATGGTGTGCATGTAACAGCAGTATGCAGACCTAATTCAAAAAAAAGAAATAATTTAATTAACAATTCACTGGTTACTGTAGTGGAATGCGATATTAACGATCTTATATCATTAAAAGAAAAATTATCATCGGACTATGATACCTTTTATCATTTTGCATGGGATGGAACATATGGAGACAGCCGTAATGATGCGTTACTCCAGGAACAGAATATACATAATACACTTATTGCTGTAGAAGTTGCACATGCTCTTGGATGTAAAGTTTTTGTTGGAGCCGGTTCTCAGGCAGAATTTGGATTTGTGGAAGGTCAATTATCAGATAATATTCCTAAAAATCCAATTACCGGATATGGCATTGCAAAATATACAGCAGGCAGATTAAGTGCTGTTATGTGTGAACGATATGGAATACGTCAGTCGTGGGGACGTATTGTGAGTACATATGGACCAAGGGACAATAGTTATACAATGGTAATGTCCAGCGTGATCGGAATGTTAAATGGGGAACGTATGGCATTTACCAAAGGCGATCAGATATGGGATTATGTATATGGGGGCGATTGTTCCCGAGCATTTTATCTGATAGGAAAGTATGGAAAACATGGAAAGGCATACACAATCGGATCTGGAAAAAGCAGATTATTGAGAGAATATATTACAGATATACGTGATGTGGTAAATCCTGACCTTGAGATTGGTATAGGAGAGAGAGAATATTATCCAAATCAGGTAATGCGCCTGACAGCAGATATCAGTGAATTGACAGCAGATACTGGATTTCAGCCGGAAGTGGATTTTAAGGAAGGAATCCGCAGAACGATGGAATGGTACAAAGGAGTAGAAAAGTAATGAAACATATTTCAGTGATGACACCTTGTTATAATGAAGAGGGAAATATCAGAAATATATACAATGCTGTGAAAGAACAGTTTGATAAAATGCCGCAGTACACCTATGAACATATATTTATTGATAATTATTCTACTGATAACTCCAGAAAAATATTGCGTGAATTAGCAGCAGAAGACTCAAATGTAAAAGTTATTTTAAACGCAAGAAATTTTGGACCAAACCGTTCAGGCAGCTATGGAATGCTTCAGGGAACAGGGGATGCACTTATTTGTATTGTATGTGATTTACAGGATCCACCGGAGATGATACCAAGCTTTCTACAGAAGTGGGAAGAGGGCTATAAAGTTGTACTTGGACAGAAAACGAAAAGTAAAGAAAATCCACTGATGTTCCAAGTTCGAAAATTATATTATAAAATTATGGAGAAGTTGTCGGAGACAGAACATCTGACAAATGTGACAGGATATGGATTGTTCGATAAAGAAGTACTGGATATGATCAAGTGGATGGATGATCCAGATCCATATATCAGAGGACTTGTTACTCAGCTTGGATACAAATGGTGTCTTGTTGAATATACACAGCAGGAAAGAACATCAGGAAAGTCCAGTTATAATTTTAACAGATACTTTGATTTTGCGATAACTGGATTAACCCATGTGTCGAAAAAACCATTGCGTATAGTGACACTAGCAGGATTAATTATGTCTGCAATTAGTTTTGCCATTGCTATTATATATCTGGTCTTTAAACTGGTTCACTGGTACGAATTTGATATGGGTACAGCACCGATTTTAATAGGTGTATTTCTACTTGGTTCTGTTCAGCTTGCGTGTCTTGGAGTGATAGGAGAGTATATTGGAGCTATTCTTACGAAAGTGACAAAAAGACCAATGGTTGTGGAAGAGGAACGTATCAATTTTGATAAGTAGATGAGGAGATAGGCGGATATGAAAAAAGTCTTGGTAACAGGTGGATCTCGTGGGATTGGAAAAGCTATTACAGAAAAATTCTTAGAACATGGATATGAAGTGGCAGCTCCAACAAGACAGGAGCTTGATTTATTAGATTCAGAATCAATAGAGAAATATGTTCAAGCACACAAAGAAGATGGTTTTGATATCATAGTAAATAATGCAGGAATTAATGATATTCATGAGATAGAGGATATTACCGATGAGGAAATAGAACGAATGATCGCAACAAATCTGGTTGCACCAATTAAAATTTTACGTGGATTCACAGAAAGTATGAAGCAGAAAAAGTACGGAAGGATTGTTAATATCGGTTCTATCTGGGCAGTGGTTTCAAAAGGCGGCAGATGCGTGTATAGTGCAACAAAGAATGGTATACATGGTGTTACGAATACGCTTGCTGTAGAACTGGCAGCAGATAATATCCTTGTCAATACAGTGTGTCCTGGATTTACAATGACAGAGTTGACGGTAAAAAATAATACACCGGAAGAGATTGCACAGATATCTGCAAATATTCCAATGCAGCGTATGGCAAAACCAGAAGAGATTGCCGAAGTGGTGTATTTCCTATGCAGTGAACAAAATACTTACCTGACGGGACAAAAGATTACGGTAGATGGAGGATATACAGAGAGATGATTATTAAGTCCAGTACAAAAAATTATGAAGTTAAAATTGGAACAGATTTTGAAATGGCAAAAAATCTTGCATTGGATGCAACCTGCTTTGTTGTTGTAGACAGTAATTTATACAGACTTTATAAAGATGAATTATTTAGTTCCATTCCGGAAGAACAGTTATACGTGATGGAAGCTGTTGAGGAAAAGAAAACAATTGAAACAGCATTGGATATTTGTGAGATTATGACCAATATACCAGCAAAAAGAAATGCAAGACTGATTTCATTTGGTGGAGGAATTGTTCAGGATGTTACAGGTTTTGTTGCAAACATATTGTACAGAGGTATTCATTGGACTTTTTATCCAACAACGTTACTGGCTGCATGTGATAGCTGCATTGGTGGAAAAACTTCATTGAATTATAAAAAATTTAAAAATTTATTAGGAACATTTTTTCCACCGGATGAAATCCGTATATGTACACCGTTTTTCAAAACATTGACAGAAAAAGATTTTCAGAGTGGGCTTGGAGAAGTTGTAAAATTCAACGTAATGTTTGGGGAAAAAGGCATCAGGAATATTGAAGATAATATTGATGAACTTCTTAAGAGAGATGATGATAAATTACTGCAGTTTGTTAACAGTTCCTTACGGTTTAAGAAAGATTTTATTGAAGAAGATGAGTTTGACAGAGGAGTAAGGATTCATCTGAATTTTGCTCATACATTTGGACATGCGTTTGAGACAATGAGCCATTATGAAATCCCGCATGGAACGGCTGTTGCTATGGGAACGATTGTAGCAAATCGTATTTCGTTGTCAAGAGGATGGCTGGATGAGGAAAAGGTTTTACGTGTGGAAAACGTACTCTGGAAAATTATTCATATCAATACATCACATATTCAGGTTAGTATGGATGATATTATCAGTGCGATTCACAAGGATAAAAAGCAGGTTGGAAAAGAACTTACAGCCGTTCTTATGAAAGATGATATGAAACTTCAGATCGTACATGATGTACAAAGAGAAGAAATCGAGAATGCAATAAATTATCTGTTTGATAAATTGACAGACGAAAAGGAGTTGTAAGAGGTATGAAAGTTAAAATTGCGGATTGGATCGCACAATATCTTGTGGATCAGGGAATTAAGTATAATTTTACTGTTCCTGGTGGTGGAGCAATGCATTTGAATGTTTCATTTGGTCATCAGGAGGGACTTACAAATATTTTTGTCCAGCATGAGCAGAGTGCGGCTATTGCAGCGGAAGGCTATTTTCGTGCAACGAATGAATTGCCGATGGTATGCTGCACAACGGGACCAGGTGGAACCAATACATTAACAGGTGTATTGGGAGCATGGCTGGATAGCATTCCAATGTTTATTATCAGTGGACAGATCAGATATGCAACAACTGCACGGGCAGCAGGGATTCCAGTACGTGCGATGGGGGATCAGGAGTATGATATTACACCGATGGTGGCCCATATGACAAAATATGCAGAGATGATCATTGATCCAAAAACAGTTAAGTATCATATTCAAAAAGCATTATATCTGGCAAAAACAGGAAGACCAGGACCAGTGTGGCTTGATGTACCACTTGATATTCAGGGGGGCTATATTGATCCAGAAGAGTTTATAGAATTTAATCCGCAAGAATTGGAAGCTGATCAGGCTCCGAGTGTAACCGAGGAATGCATTGAGACAGTTATCGAGAAGATTAAAAAGGCAAAGAGGCCTGTTCTGAATGTGGGTAGTGCAATACATACTACAAACACAGTAGAATTAATGCGCAAAGTGGCAGAAAAATTAAATATTCCAGTAGCAGTAGCATGGGATTCAAGCGATCTTATGCCGCATGATAATGATTTGTTTGTCGGAATTCCGGGATTGCTGGGTGACAGACCAGGAAATTGGGCGATTCAGAATGCAGATCTTGTATTATCAGTTGGATGTCGTCTTAGCTGCAGACAGGTTGGATATAATGTGAAAAGCTGGGCAAGAGAAGCCTATGTTATTATGGTAGATATTGATCAGTATGAATTGATGAAACCAAGCATTCATGTTGAAATGCCAATTCATGCGGATGCAAAAGATTTTCTACAAAAGTTAGACAAAGCATTAATTGAGCCGTTGGAACCACATGAGGAATGGCTGACTATATGCAGAGATTGGAAGAAAAATTATCCTGTGGTCACAGAAAAACATTACAGGAAAGAAGGAGCCGCAAATGCTTATTGCTTTTTAAATGAAGTGAGCAGAAAGGCACCAGAAGATCAATATATTGTATTAGGAAATGGAACAGTAGAGGCATGCCTTCATGCAATTCATATCAAAGAACATACACGGTTGATCTGCAATAGTGGAGCTGCAAGTATGGGATACGATCTTCCGGCTGCGATTGGTTGTTGCTTTGCAACAGGAAAGAAGGATACACTTTGTCTGACAGGAGATGGAAGTATTCAGATGAATCTTCAGGAATTGCAGACAATCGTATTCCATAAGCTTCCGATTAAAATATTTGTTGTGAATAATCAGGGATATCATTCCATGCGGCAGACAGAAGGAAACTTGTTTCCTGAATATACAAAAGTCGGTATAGGACCAGAGAGCGGAGATCTTAGCTTCCCAGATATGAGCAAAATTGCAGCAGCATATGGAATACCATATATGTCTGCGAAGTCAAATGAAGAAATTCCAAATGCAGTTGAGGAGATGCTTCATAAAGAAGGGTTTGCGATGTGTGAGATTTTTGTAGACATTAATCAGAAATTTGAACCGAAAAGTGCTACAAAGAAATTAGCAGATGGAACATTAGTGAGTCCGCCATTGGAGGATCTGGCACCATTTCTTCCTAGAGAAGAGTTAGAGAAAATAATGATTATCCCGATGTGGGAAGGATAATAATTTTAAAATAATATATAATAAATGATAGTAGTGCTAGGCAGTAGACAACATATATACTACTGTCCTAGCATATTTTTTGAGATTATAGGAAGGGTGATATGTTATACATGACAAGGGGAAAAAAAAGACTAATTATATTAACTTTGACGCAATTTTTGGTTTTATTAATATTATTGTTAACAAATAAAATATTTTTCGCAACAAATGATGATACTACAATGGTGGATATTGCAAGCGGTGGATATGGAAAATGCTCGCCTTATATTATAAATATACATATTATATTGGGAATCATTTATAATTTTTTCTTTAAAATATTTCCAATAGTGAATTGGGTTACAGTATCATATTTAGCAACTTATCTAATAGCTGGATTCCTTCTTAATTTGGTATTTTGTAAGATAGAAACACATTTCTGCATTGTTTATACAATGCTTATTGCAAACTTTATCATAGTAATCTCATATTTTTCGTTTACTGTGGTTGCTTATTATTCTGCGATAGCAGGAATTATATCTTGTCTTTATGCGATAAAATCAAATAATAAAAAGTATTATATATATGGTATAATTACTATATTGATTGGGGTTTTACTTAGAGGAGAAGTTCTTAAATCCTTATGTGTAATTTTAGGATTATTTATTATATCTCAAATAGGGAAAAAAAATTTAAAACGATATATATATTTATTAGTATTACTTGTATTAGGAATGTATATAAGTATACATAGCAATCTTTTTATAGAAACAAGCAATCCTATCGAAAAACAGCATTTGACCTGGGGAGAGACTAGGAGTAATGCATTAGATTGTGCGCAAGTTCCATACGATGAAGAAAAATTTAATAAAGTTGGAATAAGCTATGAACAATATCTGGGAATGTATAATGCGTTTTATTATGATTATAATCATATTTCAACAGAGCAGTTTGAAAAATTAGATGCATTAAATACATATGATAATAAATTTAATTTTGATCTTATTCAGTTTGGAATAAACTATATAAATAAATTAAGGACATATAATGTTTTTAGCTCACTATACATATTAATGTTTCTGATTACAATGATTTATTTTTGTGTTGACAGCTTGAAAAAAAATAATAAAAGAGAAATACTGGCAGTACTCATATGGCTTGGAGTTGTGTCTACAGATATTATTTTTTTTGTAATAAAAAGAGCACCATACAGGGTGGTAATGCCAAATTATATTTTTGGTATATATTTATTAATATTTAGTTTAGATGATGAATTAAAGATAAATATAAAAAGAAATGTTGGAAAATATATACTTAATGTAGGCTTGTTGTTATTACCAGTAATAACTTTATATTGGAGATATGAAAAGTTTGATTTATTTCCAGATTATTTAATATCTAATGAAAGAGAGGAAGTGCTGAATTATTTAGAAAATGAAAATGATGTTATTTTTATGGCAGGAGATACAAGAGTCTTTTCTGTTGATGTAGGAAGATCTATATGGGATTATACTGCAAGACATGGGTATTGGAATATAATGGGAAATTGGGAGATATATGGTGAGGCATATTATGATTTAATGGATATTTATAATATTGAAAAAAAAGATTCGTTGCTTTTGGAGAGTATAAATAGTGATAAAGTTAAAATTATTACAACTTATGGGGATGATTTTCCAGAATACTTTTCATATATTTTGTCATGGATAAAAAAATATTATGATATTGATGCAGTATTTGAAAAAACGGAAGATATAAGTGAAGTTACAGTATATGATGGATATTATGAAAATTGGAGTGTATATCGGATAAAAACAATAGATTGGGAGTGAACGTATGGAAAAAGAGAAGTATGATAGACTAAATTTATTACGAATAATAGCTTTTTTGATAGTATTTTTACTTCATGCAAAAATATTTATTCCTGTAGAGTGGTTCGATAATGTAAAAATATCGTGGATACTATTCACACCTGCGTGGGCGGGAGTATGGATTTTTTTTGTGTTATCAGGATATGGAATTGGAAGTGGATTTTATTCTGGTAAGTATCAAATGACTAAACATGGAATACTTAAATTTTATTATTCGAGATTATTAAAAATACTGCCGCTTTATTGGACATATATTTGTTTAATTGTTATATTTTTAAAACCAGAATATTTATTACCAGGTCGAGATTCAATAACAAAATTGCTGAAGCTTTTGCTATTTAATTATCAAGAGGAATTTGATTCTACTGAATTTGGTTTGGCTTGGTATATGACAACACTATTAAGATTATATTTGGTGGCACCATTATTCTATCTTTTAATTAAACGATATTTGAGTAATTGTAAATATTTTAAGTGGCTATTTTTGCTTTTTTTAATTGGAGGATTTGTTTTTAGAGTTGCGATGGGGTATCACATTGCAGTCGTAGGCGATGGTAATTGGTCGTCTGATATTTATAAACCTTTTTATTTTAATTTAGATTTATTTTGTTCAGGGTTTATTTTAAATGAATTGAAAAACAAAAAACATAGGTGGAGAAAAATCCACATAATACCTTGGCTTGGATTGTGTACAATTATATTATATAATAGCTATATTTATTTTTATGCAAGTTATTATGGAACTGCTAATATTGATATTTACTGTTATATTTTACCTTCTATTTATCTTATATATATATGTTTTATAATTTACAATTATGATATTGTAGAAAAAACAGAATTAAAAAATGAAATTAAAAATCCAAATATAAAGTCTGGTATAATAGATTCATTTGCAAAATTAATAATGCCTTTATATTTATTTCATAGTACAGTATTATTTTGCATGAAAAATGGATATAAAGAAACATGGTATATTCATATTATTCAATTGTTTAAAATTCCAGAGGAGTATTGGAATTTTTCAATTGGAGTGATGTTTACAGGAATATCATTTGTTTATACAGTAATATTGGCAATTTTAATGTATCATTTGATTATGATACCGTTAAACAAAAAGTTAGATCAATCATGTAGACAAATGTATTATCAGGTGTTTGGGAGAATAAAAAAGAGTAAATGAAAAACATACAAATACAAGAAAAAAAATGTATATTATATTTTTTAAGTATTCTGGAAATAAGTTATCTAGTTTTCCTTATAATTTTTAGATCGAGATATTTGGATGGCTATTTTATTAATGATCTGCATGATACAGAAATGGATTTTTTTAATATGTTAGCATTAATAGGAACTGGAAATCCATACAATTATTCTGCCAATTATCCAGCATTATGTTTTCTTATTTTGAAAATATTTTATCATTTAGTACCATATGATATAGTATATTCAGAAAATGGTATACAAGGAGTTTTTTTACGGCAGTATATGCCAACACAATTGGCATATACTATTTGCATTTTTATTAGTATCTTTGTTATATATAAATTGATGAAATACATGCAAAAGGAAGAGGCAAATTTAATGCTTCAATTTGTAATATTTTTTTCTGGACCGATGCTCTTTACAATTGAAAGAGGCAATTTTGTTTTGCTTGCATTTATTATGACTTGGTTTTATGTATTGTTTTATGATAATGATGATTTTAAAATTAGAGTTTTTGCCTATCTTGCTTTAGCGATAGCAGCAGGGATAAAGATATATCCAGCATTGTTTGGTGTTTTGACAGTATCAAGTAGACGACGAAGAGAAACAGGGTTATTAATAAGTATGGGGATTTTGGTATTTGTCATGCCATTTTTCGAATTTGGAGGGATAGCAGATATTAAAGAAATGTTGCAAGGAATTGTAATTAGTAGTGAAATGCAAGGAAAAATGGGTATGGCATATAATTTCTCTTTAAGCAACATTTTAAAAATTTGTCAAAGTATCTTTGCATTAGATTTTTCTGATAAATTTTTAATTCTAATAAAAGGTATAGTTATTTTGATATGTATATACATTTTTAATTCTACATCAGAAATATGGAAAAGAACATTGTCAATTATATTTATAATGATATGGATGCCACAATTTAGTTATACATATACATTAATTTTTCTTATAATTCCATTTTTATTTTTGTTTTGTAAAAATAAGTATAAACAAATAGATTATTTTTATCTTATACTTCTAGGGCTCATACTTGTTCCCTATGCATTGCCAAAGTTATCTCAATATGATATAGAGGAGGCAAAATATCCGCTTACGTTACCAACACTAATTATTAATTGTTTAATGTTATTATTATTTGTGCTTTCCTTTGTGGATAGTATTGTGGAGAGAGGAAAAAGAAAATGAAGATTTTAATTTGGGGAACTGGACGAGCTGTTGCACATGTGTTGAAATATAGAGTCAAATTAGATGATGTCGAGGCATTTATTGATAATGATTCAAGTAAAAAAGAATTTATGAATCGTCCTATAATAACACCGGATCAAATTAATGTAAGAGAGTACGATATTATTATTGTTGCAAACAGATTTGCAAGTGAGATATACTCACAATGTAAAGAACTGGGAATTAATTTAGATAAAGTTATTTTTTTATATAATAATTATTGTATTTGTGATTTGAACAGAAATTATGATATTGCAGAAGCTGTTTTTGATGAACGGTATATTCAAACATTAAAGCATAGCTTTCATGTTATAAGCACACCAGAAATTGATGTGATAAATAATGTAGATTATAATAAATATATGTCAGATTCTGTTTATGAAAATGATTATGTCAGATTAAAAAATTTTGAATTAGTTGCTACAGAAATTATCAAAAATGATATAGAAGGCTGTGTTGCGGAACTTGGAGTATTTAGAGGGGAGTTTGCCAAACATATTAATAGAGTTTTTCCTGATAGAAAATGCTATTTGTTTGATACATTTGAAGGATTTGATGTTAAAGAGGCAGTAAATGAATTGCAGCAGGATAATTGTAATGAAGCATTTGTAGAAGTTTTTAAAAATACAACTATGGAAATTGTATTGAACAATCTTCCAAATCAGAAACAGGTTATTTTTAGAAAGGGATTTTTTCCAGAATCATTGGATGGATTAGATGAGAGATTTGCTTTTGTTTCAATTGATGTAGACTTTGGAGAATCAATATATCAGGGGATAAAATATTTTTATCCTAGATTAAATAAGGGAGGATATATATTTATTCATGACTATAATAGCCGGTTGACGGGGGTCAGAGATGCTGTTAATAGATATGAAAAGGAGTATGATGTGCATATGTGCAAGGTTCCGCTTTGCGATATGAATGGAACTTTAATTATTACGAAATAGAGGATTTTAATGTATACAATAACAATTGATTGTGGAACGAGTTTCCTTAAAGCTGCATTAGTAGAATATGAGACTGGGAAAATTATAAAAAAAATAACAAAAAGAACATCAGAAATAGAAACTAAAAATCGATTTCCAAGAATACAGGGAGTTGCCTATGCAGTAAAAGAAATATTACGTGAATCTCAATGTTTTGGAGATAAGTTTTATGTTGGAATTTCAACGGAGATGCACGGTTTTGTTTTGACAGATATGGAAGGAAATTTATTGTGCGATTATGTATCTTGGAAAGATGAATGGGCATTAGAGAAAAGCGAAAGGGGAAGTTATCTGGAAGAGATAGCTTCCCTTGTTGATATGAAAGACATTGAAAGTACAGGTATGCCGTTGAAAGCAGGTATAGCAAGTACCAATTTATATGTGGTGTTGGATAAAAATCCGGGTTTGAAGGGAAGAAAAGCGAGATTCTATACCTTGGGAGATTATTTGATCTATTCGTTAACAAGTATAATTCCGGCAGTGCATCCAACAAATGCTGCAGCCAGTGGATTGTATGATTTGGGAAGGAAAAAATGGAATGAACGATTGATAGAGCAGTTGGGATATCAATTTATACAATTTCCAAGCGTAGATGAAGATAAGATAGTTGAAGCACAAATAAATGGTTGCAGATATTGCTTTTGTGAGGCAATTGGAGATCAGCAGGCGGCATTACTTGGAAGCGGAATGAAAGAAAATGTGTTGTCTTTCAATCTTGGAACGGGATCACAGGTAAGCATTTTGGATGGTAACCTTATATTTGATAAGACATTTCAGACAAGACCATTTTTTAATAATATGTATTTAAATACTATCCCACATGTGCCATGTGGCAGAGCATTAAATGTTTATATTAATTTCTTTAGAGAATTACTAAAGGCATATAATGGGATGGAAGTAGAGGATGAAAAACTTTGGAAAATTGTTATGGAGTTGGCAGCAACCAGTGATGATACAGAACTTATCATTGATATGAGTTTCTTCCCTAATTCTGTCAATAAAAATACAAATGGGAAGATTGCAAACATATTGGAAACAAATTTTACAGTTGGAAATCTGATGCGTTCTGTTTTTGAACAAATGGCAGAAAATTATTACGTTACAGCAAAACGTTTATTAAAAGAAAAACATAAAGTGGATAAAGTGATTTTTTCGGGCGGTGTTGCTAATAAGAATTTGCTTTTGCGGGAAAAAATAATAGAACGATTTCCGAAATGTGAAGTAGAAGTATCTGATCAGGAAACGTTTCGTGGATTATGGATGTATGTAAAGGAAGTTAATGGTGGCAGACTATAGTAAGATAGAATATTTTGTGATTGATGTTGATGGAACGATGACAGATGCCGGAATTTATTATGATGATTCTGGCAATGAATTAAAGAAATTTTGTACGAAAGATGCCGCAGGTTTTTTCACTGCGCATGCAGTAGGAATGAAGATTATTGTTCTGACTGGAAGGGAATGTAAAGCAGTGACAAGACGGATGCAGGAAATGAGTGTGGAGTATATTTGTCAGAATATAAAAGACAAAAAAAACTTTTTAATATCATTTTTGAAAGAACATGGAATTGAAAAAGACCAGTTGGGGTATATTGGGGATGATTTAAATGACTTGCCGGCAATGTCGTTGGCTGGTTTCGTTGGTTGTCCCAAGGATTCATGCGAAGAAATTCTTGAGAGAGCAGATTATGTTTCGGATTATTGTGGTGGTTCGGGAGCTGTCAGAGATATTATCTGCCATGTTCTAAAAGAACGTGGTCAATGGGATGAAGCAATTAAAGAAGTTTATAAAATACAGGGAGGCATTTAGTTCTATAAGTATGATAAAATATTTATAATAAATTCTTTGAAGCAGATATGTGAAACAATCATCGGAAGAGTACTTGGGAGAAGAACATATTGAATAAAATAATAGAACAGTTAGCGCAGAAAGAATACGAGCTCTTTGTTGTGAATACAACAGCAGTTGCTGTGCAGGGTAGAGATGGAAATTATTATACAGAATATATTCCGGTCACACCATTTCTGCTACAAAATATGTTATCACAAAAAGGATCATTGGGCTGCTATCAGCAGAAATACAGAACGAACCGGATACGCTGGATCTGTTTTGATTTTGACTGTAACGAGAAAGAAAATCCGGATATTCAGGAGTTATATAGTACATGTATAACTCCATTGATAGATTTTCTGACACAAAATGATATTCATTATTTACAGGAATTTTCCGGTAGGAGAGGCATACATATCTGGATTCTATTCGAAGAGATGATCACAAAAGAATTAGGATATGATATTGTAAATACAATTTTGAACCAGATTCCGGAATTAAAAGATGGAGTTGACAATGAAAAGTGGGGATTAGACCGATTCCCGGCTGCAAGAGCTAGTTCTACAAATGTAGTGGGCAAACAGGTCAAATTTCCTCTATCATGGCATCAGAATGGAAGCAGATCATATCTATTTGAAGGCGGATTTGAAACCAGATATGACATAGAATCTGAAGAGTTTTATGGTGATCAGTATCTGATTATGCAGAATGTAAGATTGGAGAATGCCGAAGAGTTATGCCACAAGCTTTGTATGGAGAAACCAAGACAGAATCAGAAGCTGTATGTTCAATACGAGGTGTCAGAAGGGTTTTGCATGTCACCGGAACAGGTGATATCTTATCTTTCTGAGACACTGGTTTTCAGAATGATTTTCGAACGGATGAGAAGAGGACAGCAGCAGGAGCAGGACTGGTTTGTACTGTTAGGAACACTTGGACGCCTGGATTCAAATGGGGAAATACTGCTTACAATTCTGAACAGATATCCGGGCTATGATGAATCGACTACCAGGGAAAATATACGAAAGCATAGAAAAGATTATTATCCGGCAACGTTTGATTATTTATATCAGATTTATAATCTGGAGATGGAAGATACCTTAGAACAGGAAGAAACAGGGTATGAGTATCTGCTCAGGCGTGCAGGAATGGAAAAACCAAAGAGGATAGAGACAGAGAAAAGTCATATCGGAGATTGGAGAGACAGCTATTCTGATCTGAAGAAGATAATCCGAAAAGAGAAAAGGTATGTGGTTGACAATGATGAAGTAATACCGGTAGAGATCATGAATGGACTGATGCGTGTAAGTAATTATGAATTATATCAGTACAATAATTTTCTGCAAAAACTTCGTGCAGGGGAGATGCCATTTGATGAGTGGAAGCCAATGGGATATAAAACTTATCTTCGAAAGGAAGAGGATAAGACGAGAGTATTAGTATCGCTCGGAAAAAGTGACCGTATTATTACAACTGCTGTTATGCTTGATATGTGCAGAGAATGGAAACACGGCTGGAAATCTTACAGTTATCAGATCTCATATATGTCAGATAATTATTTGTTTCATAGCTGGTTTTCGTCTTGGAGCAGATACATCAGAGAGATAAAGTGTTATCTGGAAATCCCTTTTATGGATCAGAATTATGTAAGCTATATTGATCTGAAACAGTGTTATGACCATGTGGATCTGTTGAATGTATACCGGCAGCTGGAAGGAAAATTGAATGAAAAGGCAAAAAGATATTTTGAATATCTGGCTTATTATAACGATGAACTGATGAAGGAAATACAAGGCGGAAGTAGGGTAGGTGTCCCACAGGGACCGGCATATGCGAGAGTACTGGCAGAATTGTATCTGGATAATATCGTAGAAAAGGTGTGCACAGATATGGAAAAGGGTGAATACCGTATTTTGCGATATGTAGATGATATTGTGGTCTTTTCAAGGGATGAGGAGACAGCTTACAAACTGTATCAGGCATTGATTGCGGGATTTGCAAGGGCAAGTCTGCCATTGAACCGGAATAAGACACGTTTCCCACAGAAAATCGCAGATATTGATCAGGACTATCGCAATAGCCTGCTTCACAGGAATCAATTTAATTATGAACTGGTTCAGAACGAGTACAGTGGTTTATTATTGGAGTATGAACGCAATGACAGGATAAATCATTTTCTGGAAACTGACACATTTCAGATAGATACTCTGAGTTATATATATAGCTGTCACAGCTTTGAGGAAGCACAATACAGGTGTTTTTACAGATTTGGTGGACAGATTATGGAGAGCGGGATTGGAAGGGGACGTGGCTTTCGGAAGTTCTATGAATTTGTTCTTGAGAGAGAAGAACTGGTATGGCAAGCACTGCAAAATCAGTGGTTTCAGAATATACCGGTTGACACGGTGAATTTCAGCAATCTGATAGCCACCATGTATTATCTGATCAATGAAGGAAGATTATCGGACAGGGTAGTAGAAGTTCTGTTTGTGTATTATCTGAATGAGGATTTTGAATTTGGAGCATTATCAGAAGAAGACCGTATTGTTGTAGAAGCGATTATGATGAAGTATGGTAGATGAGGAAAGACATGGGGAAGAATATAAAGAGTGTAACAGCGAGTCTTCGTCTGGGCACATGTAGGGAAAAGGACATAAAAGATGCGGTTCAGTATTTGAAAGAGCTGGATATAGCATTGCTGTCAGAGAAGAGATTAGAAATAGCAGATCTGTATTATGAAATATTAAAACAGATTCAGCTGCTATATGCCAGTCAGGAGATCGAGATACCAGAAGAAATCATGATGGATATCAGGCAGTTATTCGATAATATACAGGGTATTTGCAGCGAACCGAAGGAACGAGAGGTGAGTGAAGCCGCGTTTTCAGTTATCATGTTCTTGTCGTACCTTAGAGGACACAATTGTCTGACGGGAGATAATGACTTCAGTAATACGGATGAGGCCATTGAGAGGGTGAGTGCTTTAAGGACGGATCTGGGTACGATACAGTTTATTTTTGATCTGAGAGTTGAAGGACAGCTATATTTTCCGATTGAAAATATGCTTGTTTCGGTTATCAAGGATGAACAGTTTGTGGAAGAGATGAGCAATATTGATTCCGGACATATCAAGGTGCTTTATCTGGCAGTGCATTTTTTTGATGAAGAGGAGCAGAAGAGGCAGATACTGACGGATATTGTCAATGCCTGTAATTTGAAATTTATTGAATATATGCAGAATCAGAGTGAACTGCTTGATACGCAGGATTTACATAACTATCGAAAAAACGGAGTGATAATTTTTATAGATTCCAGTAGAAGGAAGATATTGATCCGGCATAATGATCCTGAATATTTTAAAGGTGCAGAGAATATACAGTATGAAAATTCCTTTAAGAATAAAGAGCGGCGGATAGGGTATTATGTGGAACTTGATATACCGGAAGGTGCAGCACGGGCTTCTTTTGAAGATGTGATGCAAAAGCAGCCGGAGAAAAGAATGGAGTTGTTAAAGCTTTTTTATTCCGGATATAAAAATATTTTTGGAAAATATCATCTGCTGGAACAGGAAGGAAAATTTTTACCAGTGAATCCTTTCTCGAACAAAGACAGGTTTGCGATAGATGTCATGCGGGAGGTTCCGGTCGATACAGCTGATGCTCTGTTAGAAAGATATGTAAATCTTTCGGTCAAAAGAAGTGCAAGCTGGATATTAAACAGACTTACAGTGGGAACGATAGTCCAACTGCTTAAGATAGACGATAAGACAAAAGATGAAGTATTCGGTCTTGAATATAGCGAAGAAGACTTTTATCAGAATCAATTGTTACAGAACTGGATTTTGTCTGTTCACGATAGAGCATCTGCTATGCGGGAATTATTGAATAGCATGTATATGGAACTGCGGTACTGTGTCAGAAGGAAAAACGATGGAAATAAGGATGAAGTGTCAATAGAGAAGCACACTGTCTGTGCCCAGAAATATCTGCCATTTTATCTGGAATTATCCAAGTTATTATATTTATTGAATGATGACATACAAGGGAAAAAGGTGATTGTACAGGAGGCAGCAATAAATTCAAAAACAAAGGGAATCATATTACTGGAAGAAAACCCTGTCCGTACGGTAAATGAAACGGAAATAGCGGTTCGGCATACGGGATTGGAAGAATTGAAAACAGGACAGTCATGTTACGTGATCGTTGATGAGGATGGAAATGTATATCTGGAAGATCAGAAGATTTTAAAAGCAATCTATGGGCTGCAGATGGTAATGGAGAATTGTCTGCATTATGATACGGTAAAAGAAGTAGATGAAGGAAGCTATGATAGAATAAAAGATGGAATAATGCTTCATAAAGACGGACTTTCCGAAAGTATTACAGAAAACGTATTTCCGGAGAGCTGTTTTGAGGAACAGATATGTTATCGGCTGATACATAACATGATATATAGTGGAATTCATACAGGCAATGTCAAAGATTATTTGAAAATATTTAAGAAACATCAGCTTCTTGATTTCCATGACATTAAAAATGATGAGTATTTTCAGATGAAGTATGCAGAGACATTGTATGTTCCAAAAGATTCCTTTAGTGCAGACAGTACACTCGGAAGTATATTTTTAAAATATCTGAAGAAAAAGGCAGGAAGAGATCAGTTTGAATTGTATGAACCGCATATCACATATGATGAAGGACAACAAAAGTACATGCTGGGAGAAAAAGAAATTAAACATATTGTATTTCTGAGTGATAATTTTGAAAGAGGATCTGCAACGACGGTGATGCTGAGTGCATATCTGGATCTGGATGGCACAGATCCGGATGCAGTAGATAACGCTAAAACCCGTATTCAGTCTTACAGATACGACAAAAATGGAACAGAATGCCGGATGGATCTTGCAGATGTAATGAAAAAGAATCAGTGTGATATTACAGTGCATGCATACTATGGAACAGAGGAAGCGAAAAAATGTATCAGTCAGTTTCTGATCGAACAGGGGTACGATGAAGCAAAAGTTTCTTTTCAATATGCGATCACCTGTAAAATGAAGCAGCTAAAAGAGAACGTGAAAGCAGTCTGGGGAGAATACAGAGATGGAAATGACGAGAAATTTGCTGTAATCCGGGAATTCAATATGACTAAGGCAAATGTGTTCCCTAAGAAAATGTTAGACAGTCCGGAAAAAGCAATATGCTTGTATTTGCTGAAAAAAGAGACAAAGAAAAAAATCGAAAAGAAGCAGGAAGAAGGTGAGTTGCTGGGTGTAGAAGGACTGAAACAGTATTTTCGAAAAAATGGGATTAACAGAAATAGTGAGAGAACCAATACGGAATTATACCTTTTCAGTACGTTACCACCGACCATACGAATAGAAGTGCTGGAGGATTATTTGCAGAAAGATAGTAATGCACTGGTTCTGGAAAAGCTGTCAAAAGCGTATGGAAAAGCAGATCAGCTGGAAAAATTAAAAGAGCGTTTGGCAGATTGGATAGAAAAAGGCTATACGGATCAGAACATGGCGGAAATGTTATATGAGAGTGCAGAAATATTAAATAGGTATGCCGATAGACTTCCTATTGCCAAGAGTATGGAACAGGCGAAGGCGAATTATGATACAGCGATGACAGTGGTTAAAGATCCGGTGGATGAGGAGTTCAAGGAGATAATGGAAAGTATATTGGGGATGATTTAAATTATAGTTTGGAAGTATGTTAAAATTCTTATAAAAATTGCCATTATGGAAAAAATATATGGTATTGATAAACAAAGAAATCTCTGTAGAACTTGAAATTATTGGCATTATAAAGTATATTTAACGTAATTGTGAGGGTATTGAATTAATTACTATTTAACAAAAATGGACTGTGAGGTGACAAATTATGAAGATTAAGAAACTGACATTAAATAATTTTATGGCTTTTACGAATGCAGAAATAGACTGGTCAGATAATATCAATATTATTTGTGGGGAAAATAGCACAGGAAAGACAACACTTTTGAAAGTAATGTATTCTTTACTAAAACCGCTTAGTAATGAAAATAGAGAAAATTTGACGAAAGAGATGGAGGAGCAGCTCTTTGTTAAAAAGATACAAGGGATTTTTCGACCAGATGAAATGAAAATTGGGAGACTGGTGAGTCGCAAACAGGGAAGCAATCGCACAAACTTTTCTGTTGATTTAGAGAAAAAACAAAAAATTACCGTTGGATTTGGAAATAGGCAGGAAAATCATGCAGATGTTTTAATAGATCAAGGTGAAAAGACAAAAAAATATGATGTGATTTATATTCCAACAAAGGAAATGATTTCTACAGTAGAGCATTTTGTTTCACTATATGATGAATATCATATTGATTTTGAAGAGATGTACTATGATCTTGCAAAACTTCTGGATCGCCCGCTTTCCAAAGGACCCAATACGGCTGAACAGAATCAGGTGTTAAGTAATCTGGAAGACATTATGAAAGGGCAGATTATACAAAAAAATAAGAAATTTTATTTTAAAATTAAAGGTGAAGGCGAGTTTGAGATGGGACTGCTTTCAGATGGATATAGAAAATTATCCATGCTTATTTATATGATTCTTTCAGGAAGCTTAAACAAGAATACTATTTTATTTTGGGATGAACCTGAGACTAATATGAATCCAAAGATGATTCGTCCTATTGTGCAGGTAATGGTTGCTCTAGCACAAATGGGAGTTCAAATTTTTGTCTCAACCCATGATTATTTTATCCAACAGGAATTTAATATGATAGCATCATACCCAAAATTAAATCCTAAAAATTTGGACATACGTTTTATTTCATTATATAGAGACAAAAAAACACATGATATTCATTATGAAATAGAAAAATCGGTATCTGATTTGAAGCATAATGCAATCATGGAGGAGTTTGATGCGATGTATGATAGGGAGCAGAGGATTATTTATGATGACTAGTATAAATGTCAAGGAAGAGAGTGGATTAAAGTTTGCATTCCCAGAGAAGAGTACGGTAATCAAATTTGATGATACACAATTTTACCGGGAGTTTTTTAATAAACTGCCAGAATCTAAAGGTGTGGATTTTATATCTGTTGATAAAAATGAAATAGCATTTATCGAAGTCAAAAATTGCACGGGAGATGAAGGTAATTGTCGATGGAGAATTGCACCGGATAATCAAAAAAAGGATAGGACGCATACAAACGTTGACATTGTAGGAAGGGATAGTCTGGATATTGAAGTGTCACAGAAGGTTGCAATGACGATTGCAGCTTTGATCGGTGCTAAATCATTTGAAAATTCAAAAGAATGTGTGAAAGAGTTTGAAAAATGTATTCGATTTATATCGCAAGATACATTTGTGAATGTTTCTAAAAAGAAATATGTCATTTTGTTTCTTGAAGGAGAGTTTGGAAGTAAGACACGGAGTAAAAAGATGATTATGAATGAGTTGCAAAAAAGTATAAATAGAAAGTTAAAATGGATTAATTGCAGCGTTTCTGTAGTAGATTCGGATACATATAATTCTAAGATATTTAAAATTGTGAGTTAGAAGAAAGATTGAAATGAACGAGAAAAAGGATAAAGAGAATAACGTGAATTTATGGAAATTTATCGAAAAAATTATAGATTTCATTTTATGCAGATTGTTACGATTGAAGATAAATGAAACACAATGGGAAGCATTGATGCAATTTGTTAAGTTTGGAATTGTAGGATTAAGTAATACAGTTATATCGTATGTTATTTATGTCGGGACACTTATATTGTTTCAAAAAAATAATCTGATACCAAGTGTTGATTATCTCGCAGCACAGGTGATTGCATTTATTTTAAGTGTTTTGTGGTCTTTTTATTGGAATAATAAGTTTGTATTTGAAAAGGCAGATAATGAGGAACGAAATATTGTTCACGCTTTGATAAAGACTTATATATCATATGCTTTTACAGGATTGTTCCTGAACAGTATTTTGTCATTATTATGGGTAGAAGTTTTGGGTATTCCGAAAATAATAGCTCCAATCATTAATTTGTTGGTTAGTGTACCTTTGAATTTTATTATGAATAAGTTTTGGGCATTTCGGAAGTCTGAAAAATAATAGGAAAAATTGAATGTTGCTCAAAAGAAGTAAGGATGTACATGAAATTAATAAGGTGAAAGAATGAAAGATGATATAACAGCTATAGCATTTGCGGTAAGTTTAGTGATATATATTGTTTTGATTATACAAGGAAAACAAAGAGGAAAGCACTTTCTGCGAAGATGTATGAAATGTTTGAAGTATATTTTTGTACCTTATAAAGCACAAGGAATTACATTGGTTATTTGTGAAGTAATGAATGGAATTCTTTTGGTTTCTGTAATTTTCACAAAATATAACGTGAATTTGTTTATAAAGGCAATAATAATTTTAGCGGTATATATTTTTAATACGACGATCATGTCTATAGTTAATTTTTTTATTGAAGATATAGGGCGAATTTGTCAAAAGCTAGAGGACAAAGAAAAAAATGAATTTGCGACCATTATATATATGATGCCAATTTTTATAATTGCATGTGCGTGTCAATCTGGCACAATTAGTCAGGAAATATTATTGAAGTGTATTAGAAGTATTTGTTTAATGGCATTTATAATTACATATCTGGCATTTCATAAGATATTATTAGATTTTATTTGCACAAATAAAAAAGAGTCAGGAATAGTTGTATTGCGCGAAATTTGTTTTCAGGTCGTAATTGAAATTTTACTTTTATTTTCCGGGGCATATGTACTGACCAGAATGTATTCGGACCAGATGATATTTGAGGGAAGTGGATGGGATTTATTATATGAATTAGCATGCGGTTTTTTTATACTGGATTATAATTTTTTGACAGAAACAGGCTGTTTTGGGAAAGTGTATATAATTTTATTCATAGTTGCATACATAATAATGTTTATGGCATATTTAAGTTGTGCTATTGACAATATAGTTAGGAATGGTATACAGAAGAACGAAGAATCAGAAACTGGTAATAATAAAAATGATATGGTCGAGGGGAGTAAAGCAAAATTGCCCGAAGAAAAGAGTGATTTATGTATAACTCAGAAAAATAAGGGGAAAAACAGTACTAATATGAAAGAATTTAAAAAAATTTTTAAAAAAGTAAATGGTATAGAGATATTGAAACAGTATTGCATGGCGCATGTAATACTGTTTTCATTATTGGAAACAGCAATATTAGGTCTGTCAAGAAAATCACTTGAGATTGTCCGATTGGCAGTTGATAATCGGATATATTGTAAATTAAAAAAGAAATATAAAGGGTTTATTAGTGAATACCAACAGAAAGAAGATACAAAAAATATATTACATGAACATGTGGATATTGTTTGGGTGTGCTGGTTTCAGGGCATGGAGCATGCACCTAAAATGGTGCAGTATTGTTTTGAATCCTTGAAAAGTAATCTGCATGATAAGAGGATAATTTTAATCACAGAAGATAATTATAAGGAATATGTACAATTTCCGGCATACATTTTGGAAAAATATGAAAAGGGATGTTTTTCTAAAACACATCTGTCAGATTTATTGCGACTGGAATTATTAATTAAGTATGGAGGAACATGGATCGATGCAACTGTATGGTGTTCATCACCAATATATCCAGATTATTTATTTGATTCAGATCTTTTTATGTTTCAGAATCTTAAACCGGGTTTGGATGGTCAATGTACTGCGGTTTCAAGTTGGTTTATTACATCATGTTCCAATAATCAAATGCTTATGTTGGAGAGGGCTCTATTGTATGAATATTGGAAGGAAAATACGAAATTAGTTCATTATTATTTATTTCATATGTTTTTCCAAATGGTAATAGAGGCATATCCAGATGAGTGGAATAAAGTTGTACCATTCAGCAATGCAACACCACATATCTTGTTGCTGAGATTGTTCGAGGAGTATGACGAGACAATTGCAAATGCGGTAAAAGAAATGACAAGCTTTCATAAATTAACATATAAATTTGAAGAGTCGGATATAACTATTAAAAATACATTTTATCAGGTCTTATTTGGAGAGCAGGAGTGAGAGTTGCGGTTTTAATGTCCACCTATAATGGGGAAAACTATATGAAAGAACAGATTGAATCAATATTAAACCAGAGAGGGAACTTTGAACTGGATTTATGGGTTCGAGATGATGGGTCGACTGATGCGACAAAGAAAATTTTGATGCAGTATGAAATAGAAAAAAAGCTTCATTGGTATGAAGGAAGAAATCTAAAACCTGCATTAAGTTTTATGGATTTAATAAAGCATTGTGAAAATTATGATTATTATGCATTTGCGGATCAGGATGATTATTGGATGCCGGATAAATTGTGGACAGGGATAATGCAGATAAAGGATATTAAAACGCCAAGTCTGTATTGTTCCAATGCAGAGCTTGTGGACGATAAGCTCAAATCTTTAGGAAGAGATGTTTATAAATGTGATCCGAAGACAGATATTTATACATTGGCTTGTGCAGGAGGGTTGCTTGGGTGTACGATGATATTTAATTGTGCTCTGGCTCAGATGATACAGAATTATAGTATTCCGGAACGACTGGTTATGCATGATTTTTATATTGCGCTTGTATGTGTGGCAGTAAAAGGAAGTATACGGTATGATCAGGGTTCCTATATGCTGTATCGCCAACACGAAAACAATGCTGTTGGTGTTTCCTATGGATTTTTAAATAAGATAACATCGAGATGCAGAGATATTGTTACCAGAGAAAAAAATGGAATAGATAGTCAGGCCGAGCAGATTTTAAAAATTTATGGTTCAAGGATAGGAAAAGAAGAAAAAAGATGGTTAGAAAAAATTTCCGGATATAGAAGAAATTTATTTACTCGATTAGAGTTGGCAGCATCTTTTAAAACAAGATATATGAATAAAAATACGGCTGTAAAGTTGAGAATGGCCATTTTGCTAGGAAATCGTTGATAAGCGTGGAGAAGAAAAAATGACAGAGTTAACGATGAGGGAAATACAATTAGTATCACTTGAAATATTACATACAGTTGCAACAATATGTGAAGAACAGAATTTTAGATATTCTTTAATATATGGAACACTTATAGGAGCCATTCGGCATCATGGGTATATTCCATGGGATGATGATGTAGATATCATGATGCCGCGCAGGGATTATGATCAATTTTTAGAATACATGAAGATACATAGGAAAGAATATCCTGATTTGCGTATATTTAATCTGGATGAGTGTAAGGAATATCCATATATGATCACGAGAATTAGTGATGACCGATATATAATAAAAATGGAGAATGAAAAACCATATGGTATGGGAGTGTTTATAGACATATATCCATATGATGGACTTGGAACAACTGAAAAAGAAGCGGTTACTTATGGTATGAAAGGGGACAGACTGTCTTCGCTTTGTTACCAGTCAACACGGGAACATTTTGCTATTGAAACCACAACATCATTATTTAGAAAAATTATAAAATATCCTGTATTTATAGGATCTAAATTGATAGGGAAAGATTATTTTCAAAAAAAACTCAATCAACTTGTTAAATTGAAGGAGTATGAGGATAGTAACTATATTGGATGTGTCGTATGGCTTTCAGGGGGAAAGAAAGAGATATTTTTACGTAAATGGTTTGATGAAACAGTAATGGTTCCATTTGAAAAATATCAATTCCGTGTACCAAAAGATTATGATGAGGTTTTGCGTCATACATATGGTGATTATATGCAGTTACCGCCAGAAAAGGATCGTATAGGTCATCATTATTTTAAGGCATATAGAAAAGATGAATAAGGGTAATCAAAAAAATAATTATGAACTTCCATAATAAAGTGTTTATGATCTCCCAAACTGTCCGATTTCTGATTCGTCTAGCTGTCCAAAATCTGATCATTTTATTGTTAAGAGTAATGGTTATGTTCCGGCGTGTGGAGGTCTTCCGCAATTATCCGTTTTACCTTTTTATATTATCGGAAAATACTAGTTGCAAAGCAACCATATTCAAAAGGGGAACGTTATGATAAAGTATGATACTTTAGTAAATGTCAGAAAGAAAATGTCTCGTTTCAAAATAACGAGGAAGGAATATACATTCTGCTCGATCAATGCAGGTATACACAGACCATGTGTGTACAGGAATATTTGAAAGCGTTAAGGAATGGCGATACAAAGGATGATACCTTAAAGCAAGAGGTCGAGAATGCGGTATTGAATTTGAAGATGCGTAAAGAAGCAATTGATCTGGAGAAAATTCCACCGAATAGCTTTTGCCTGCATGCAGTTGTGTTGACGAAGG